>Ga0268299_1000450_pt1 | contig 128778 bp, 121 predicted proteins | sample NOBtaG_FD_193484 | JGI IMG/M metagenome (GOLD analysis project Ga0268299, IMG submission 193484) | Activated sludge microbial communities from bioreactor in Nijmegen, Gelderland, Netherland - NOB reactor | ecosystem: Engineered > Bioreactor > Aerobic > Activated sludge | place: Netherlands...
ACGCTCGTTCGTCCTGCTATTCTCGCTCACGGCCGGCCTCCTTGGGCTTTGAGCCCGCTAATCCATTGGAGACCTAACGGTACTCCGCAGGAGGCCGGCCCTCTCATCCCATCTCGGCCGCTCGGCTTCGCCTTCGCAGAGGGGCTGCTGCCAAGAGGGGGCTCGCGCCCCATCACCCCGTCGGGCAGAGCCCGTCGGGGCCCCACTCCCCGCGCTCGCTTCGCTCGGCGCGGATCCTCCGAGCGCGCGCCGCGGGCGAGGTCGCTGCGGATCGCCGCCGCGAGCGCGTCGGCGATCGCCCGGTGGCCGGCCGCGTCCGGGTGTGACGGGTCGGAGCGCAGGCGGTGCTCGCCGAAACGCGCGATCGGCGGGTAGGCGGTGCGCCCGAAGTCCCCCGCGCGGACGGCGAAGGCGCGCAGCCGGTAGTTCTCGAGCCCGGTCCAGGTGTTCGGCGTGGTCCCGTTGCTGAACGCGTAGGTCAGGACCTGCGGCGACTGCACGACCACCAGGCGCGACCAGACGCCGTCGCCCGCGCGCTGGTCGCCGCTCGTTCCGTCGTCGAACAGGGGCACGACGTTGGGGACGAAGCCGCCGAGCGCGGGATGGTTGCCGACGACGAACGGCTGCCGGCCGCTCGGCTCTCCGCTCATGTCGACGCGCAGCACCACGCCCGCCGCCGCGCGATCCATCGTGCGCCGAGCGCGCTCGGGAACGAGGCCCAGGCGACGCTCGTCCTCGGCGTCGAGCTCCGCACCCAGCGTCTCGAGGATCGTCGCCGCGTCGACAAGCGGCACCGCGTGCTTCGCGGCGAGCGGCACGAGCGCGTGCCACGTGCAGTGCGACGCGAAGTCCGGAACGCTGTCGTAGAGCAGCATCGTGCGCACGCCGGCCGCCGCGAGCGTGCTCACGATCTCGTCCACGGTCCTCGCGTAGGCGGTGCTCGCGACGTTCGGGTTCGGGCACGCGCGGCCCGGGTCGTTCGTCGGGACGGCCGACGGACGCGTGAGCTCGTGCCGGAGCGCGGCCTCGATCCGGTCCGCGCCCGGCGTCCGCCACCACCGGTAGAGCCGGTAGAGCTCCGAGCGCTGGAGGACGTCGCGCCAGCGGAACGGTCGCGGCGCGGGCGTCGCCGGGCGCGGCGCGCGCGGGCGCGGGTCGCGCGTCTCGGCCTCGTCGTTCTGCGCGTACGCGACGACGACGAGGTCCGGGTCGAGCGCGAGCACGCGCGGCAGCAGGCGCCGGCCGGTCTCGGCCTTGCCGCCGATCACGCCGAAGTTCAGCACCTCGGGGCGACGCGCCCCCAGCGACTCGCCGAGAGTCGCCGGGAGCAGCGCGGCGAAGGTCTCCTCGGCCGGCACGTTCACGCCGACGGTCCACGAGTCGCCGAGCACCACGATGCGGTACGCGTCGCTCGCCTTGGTCGAGGGCAGCTCGGGCGCGCGCAGTCCCATGGAGTTCGTCTCGAGCACCCACACCGGACGCCGCTCGGCCCACGCGGGAAGCTCGGGAAAGAGATCGCCGAACAGCGCGCCGACGTCGGCGACGTCGCCGATCGGGCCGAACAGGTTCACGTAGGTTCGGGTCGACCGGGGCAACGTCCAGAGGCCCAGCTCGGGATCGTCGTAGAGGATCGACGTGCGCTCCACCCACGGCGGCACCGCCCAGTAGACCCGCTCGTAGACGAGCGGCGCCTTCTCGGTACGCCACGCGGCGTAAGCGTACACCGCGCGCACCGACAGCTCGGCGAGCCCGAGCGAGCTCGCGACCAGCAACACCGCGATGCCCGCGAGGCCCACGGCGTTCCGGATCCTGCGCGCGACGACCATGCTCACGCCGGAGACTGCTCCGCGGGGCGGTCGAGCTCAAGATCTTCGTACGGACGCCGCGCCGGGCCATCGCCGGCGCACCCGGGACGCGACCGCGCGCCGCGCGCCGGCGAAGGAGCGCGCAGCACGCGCGCCCCGGGAGAGGTCGACGGTGATCTGGACGGCGTGCGCTAGGCCGCGACGCGCTGCGCGAGCTGGCGGTGCTCCTCCCACATGCCCTCGGGCGTGTGGTCGCCGAACTTCTCGAAGTACTCCTTCTGCAGCTCGATCGCCTCGTGCCAGTCCTGCGGGTCGACCTCGAGCAGGTCGTCGAGCTGCTCCGCCGACAGCGCGGCGCCCTTCACGTCGAGCGCGTTCGCGGTCGGCACCCAGCCGATGGCGGTCTTGGTCGCCTCGCCGCCGCCCTCGCAGCGCTCGAGCACCCACTTGAGCACGCGCAGGTTCTCACCGAAGCCCGGCCAGATGAACTTGCCGTGCTCGTCGGTGCGGAACCAGTTGACGCGGAAGATGCGCGGCGGGTTCGAGAGCTTCTTGCCGACCGCGAGCCAGTGCTTGAAGTAGTCGCCCATGTTGTAGCCGCAGAAGGGCTGCATGGCCATGGAGTCGCGCCGCAGCACGCCGACCTTGCCGGTCGCGGCGGCGGTCGTCTCCGACGACAGCGTCGCGCCGAGGAAGGTGCCGTGCTGCCAGCTCTCCGCCTCGAACACGAGCGGGACGCGGCGCTGGCGGCGCGCACCGAACAGGATCGCGCTGATCGGCACGCCCTTGGGATTCTCCCACTCCGGCGAGATCGACGGACACTGCGACGCCGGTGCCGTGAAGCGGCTGTTCGGGTGCGCAGCCTTGCCCTCGCCCTTCGGGTCCCACGGCTTGCCCTGCCAGTCGATCATGCCGTCGACGGGCGGATCGTCGTGACCTTCCCACCACACCGTGCCGTCGGGCTTGAGCGCGACGTTGGTGTAGATCGTGTTCTTCTGGATCGTCTTCATCGCGTTCGGGTTGGTCTTCATGCTGGTGCCCGGCGCGACGCCGAAGAAGCCCGCCTCGGGATTCACCGCCCAGAGCCGCCCGTCGTCGCCCGGACGCAGCCACGCGATGTCGTCGCCGACGGTCCACACCTGCCAGCCCGGCATCGACGGCGGCGGCACCAGCATCGCGAGGTTGGTCTTGCCGCAGGCGCTCGGGAAGGCGCCGGTCACGTAGTGCATCTTCCCCTCGGGCGTCTTCACGCCGAGGATCAGCATGTGCTCGGCGAGCCAGCCCTGCTTCTTGCCGAGCGTGCTCGCGATGCGCAGCGCGAGACACTTCTTGCCGAGCAGCGCGTTGCCGCCGTAGCCCGAGCCGACGCTCCAGATCTCGTTGCGCTCGGGGAAGTGGCAGATGAAGCGGCGGTCGGGCGACAGGTCGCCGAGCGAGTGCAGGCAGCGCGTGAACTCGCTCGCGTCGCCGAGGTGGTCGAGCGCGACCTGCCCCATGCGCGTCATGATGCGCATGTTCAGCACGACGTAGATGCTGTCGGTGATCTCGACGCCGACCTTCGAGAACGTCGAGCCCGCAGGGCCCATGAGGAACGGCACGACGTACATCGTGCGACCCTTCATCGCGCCCTTGTAGAGCGGATGGACCTTCTTCTGCGCGTCCTCGGGCGACATCCAGTTGTTGGTCGGCCCGACGTCCTCTTCCTTCGGCGTGCAGATGAACGTCAGGTGCTCGGTGCGGGCGACGTCGCTCGGGTCGCTCCGGTGCAGGTAGCAGCCGGGCATCTTCTCCTGGTTGAGCGGCATCAGGACGCCCGTCGCGACCGCTTCCTCGGTGAGACGGGCGCGCTCGGCCTCCGAGCCGTCGCACCACACCACGCGGTCCGGCGTGCACAGCTCGGCGATCTCGTCGACCCACTTCTTCACGTGACTGTTCGTGTTCATCGCTGCTCCGTCTCGAAGGAAAGTGCGGTCGCCGCGAGGGCGATCTGCCCTCCCTACAGGAGCGGCCAGTCGAGCGAAAGTCTCTTCCAGGACATCGGAAAATCGCGATGTCGAGCGGCGCCACAAGAGCCCCTTAAGCGGAAAAGAAGCGGCGCGGGACATCCGCTCCCGACCCGGCCGCGTACCCCGCAGTGCGCGTGATGATCGGCGGGCAGCGTCGCCCGCCCCCGCGCCGCCGGCGGGCCCGTGCGCCCGGTGGCGCCCGTCGCACCACAAGGGAGGATCCATGTCTCGAGTCTCGCACTGGTTCACGTCGGCGGCCGCGCTCGCGGTCGTCCTTTGCGGCGCCGCCGCCCATGCCACGGTCGTCCCCGAGGGCACGCAGGCCCTGGCTCGCGTCGGCAGCTGCGGCGCCCGCTCGCTGCTCGGGGGCGGCGGCAGGCAGCTCGTCTTCGTCGGCCTCACCGCCGACCAGCGCCTGGTGCGCTTCGGCGAGTGCAACCCGGCGCGCCCGCGCGACCTCGGCCCGATCACCGGCTTCATCGGCGCCGACACGGCGCTCGTCGGCATCGACTACCGCGTCCAGGACGGGCTCCTGTACGGCGTCGGCAACGGCGGCGGCGTCTACCGCTTCGACACACCGGCCGTCCCCGCCGCGACCTTCGTCAACCAGCTCACGGTCGCGCTCGATCCGGCGGCGACCGCGTTCGGCGTCGACTTCAACCCCGCCGCCGACCGGCTGCGCATCATCGCCGGCACCGGGCAGAGCCTGCGCCACAACGTGAACGCGGGCGGCACGACGATCGCGGACACGACCCTCAACTACGTCGAGGGAACCCCGCCCGCGCCGGTCACTGCGACGGGCGTCGCCGCAGCCGGCTACACCAACAACGACCTCGACCCGAACACCGCGACGACGCTGTTCGACGTCGACGGCGCGCGCGACCAGGTGGTGGCCCAGTCGCCGGCGAACGGCGGCACCCTCGCGGCCACCGGCAAGCTCGTCGCCGACGCCGACGGTCCGATCGGATTCGACGTCTACTCGACCCTCCGCGATGGCACCACGATCCGCAATGCCGGCTTCGCCGCGCTGCGCGTCGGCGGCACGGCCGGCTTCTACCGGGTCGACGTGCTGACCGGCGAGGCGGTGCGCATCGGCCCCCTCGGTGCCGATGTGGTCGACATCGCAGCCCCGCTGGAGCAGTAGCCGGCGGCCGCAGGGCGGGAGCCGTCGCGGAAGCGACGCGCTCCCGCCGTCGCGCGGTCGTGGAATCCGCCGCGCCCTTTGTGCTTGAGTCGTGCGTCCGGGCGTCGTAAGCGGCTAGGAGACCAGCAGGAGGGATGATGGCGTTCCACCACGTGGCGTACGGCACCAAGGATCTCGCGGCGACGCACGCGTTCTACACCGAGATCATGGGCTTCCGCCTGGCCAAGGTCGTCGTCGCACCGACCCCCGGCGAGCAAGGCGGCTGGGCGAAGCACGTCTTCTACGACACCGGCGACGGCCAGATGATCGCGTTCTGGGACCTGCACGATCCCGCGATCGGCTCCGACTGGAAGGCGGATCACGCCGAGAGCCTCGGCGTGCCGCAGTGGGTGAACCACGTGGCGTTCGACGCGCCCTCGCTCGAGGTGCTCGCCGCACGCCGCAAGCACTGGCAGCAGCACGGCATCACGGTGCTGGAGGTGGACCACGAGTGGTGCACCTCGATCTACACCACCGACCCGAACGGGCTGATGGTCGAGTTCTGCTGCACGACGCGCGCCTTCACCGAGGAGGAGCTCGCCGAGGCCGCGCGCATGGTCACCGATCCGGCGCCGCGGCTCGAAACGCCGCCCACGCCGAAGGTTCACAAGCCGATCCGGAAGTCCGGCGTCGCCGCCTGATCGCACCGTGCGCTCGAGGCGTCCGCACCGCTTCCGTGCGGCGTCGCGGGGGGCGTCGCTCCTCGTGGCGCTGCTGCTCGCCGGCGTCGCGGCGTGCTCGCGCACGCCCGAGCCGCCGGTAGGCTCGCCCGAGCCCGCCACGCGCCGAACGATCGCGAGCGGCGAGCTGGTCGGCGGCGAAGGTCGCTACGGATCGCACGCCTGGCTCGGCGTCCCGTTCGCGAAGCCGCCGGTCGGCGAGCTGCGCTGGCGCGCGCCACAGCCGCCGGAGCCGTGGGAGGGCGTTCGCGAGGCGGTGACGCCGGCGCCACCGTGCGCGCAGTTCGGCAGCCCGTTCGGCGGCGTCGCGGGCGTCGAGCCGGGCGTTCCGGCAGGCCAGGAAGACTGCTTGACGCTCGACGTGTGGACGCCGCGCTTCGCCGACGGCCGCGTGCCGAAGGGCAAGGCGCGCCTGCCGGTGATGGTGTGGATCCACGGCGGCGGCAACACGATCGGCACGAGCGCGTTCTACGACGGCGGCAGGCTCGCGGCGCAGGAGAACGTCGTCGTCGTGGCGATCCAGTACCGCCTCGGCCCGTTCGGCTGGTTCCGCCACCCGGCGCTGCGCGCCGGCGCGAGCGGAGCCGCCGAGCGCTCGGGAAACTTCGCCACCCTCGACACGATCCGCGCGCTCGAGTGGGTGCGCGACAACGTCGCCGCGTTCGGCGGCGACCCCGGCAACGTGACGATCTTCGGCGAGTCCGCCGGCGGCACCAACGTCTACCTGCTGCTGCTCGCGCCGCAGGCGCGCGGTCTCTTCCACCGTGCGATCGCGCAGAGCGGCGGGCTCGTCACCGAGGATCCGGGTCGTGCCGAGCGCCTCGCCGACGACGCCGAGCCGGGCGCCGCGCAGAGCTCGAACGAGATCCTGCTGCGCCTCCTCCAGGAGGACGGCACCGCGGAGGACCGCGACGCCGCGAAGGCGCGCCTCGCGGCGATGAACGACGACGACGTCGCGCGCTACCTGCGCGGGAAGAGCACCGAGGACGTGCTGCTCGCCTACACCGTGCAGCCGAGCGGCATGATCGACATGCCGCGCGTATTCGCCGACGGCGCGGTGATCCCGCGCGAGCCGCTCGCGCAGCTCGCGAAGCGCGGCGGCCACGCGGGCGTGCCGCTGATGACCGGCACGACGCGCGACGAGAACAAGATCTTCATGTTCGCCCAGCCCGAGCTGATCACGCGGCGCTTCTGGATCCTGCCGCGCTTCGTCGACGAGAACGCCTACGAGACCAGCGCGCACTACCTGGCGCGGATGTGGAAGGCGACCGGCGCCGACGAGCCCGCCGACGCGCTGCGCGCGGCCGGGGGGCCGCCGGCATACGTGTACCGCTTCGACTGGGACGAGGAGCCGACGATTCTCGGCGCCGACCTGTCGCGCATGCTGGGCGCGGCGCACGGCTTCGAGATCCCGTTCGTCTTCGGGCACTTCGACCTCGGCAAGGAAGGCAACGTCATCTTCACCGAGGAGAACGAGCCCGGCCGCACCGCGCTGTCGGACGCGATGATGGCGTACTGGGCGCAGTTCGCGCGCACCGGCAAGCCGGGTCGCGGCGGCCGCGACCTGCCCGAGTGGCAGGCGTGGGACGGCGGACAGACCTTGCTGCTCGACACGCCCGACGGCGGCGGCGTGCGCATGGCCGACCTCGTCGAGACGCGCGAGAAGATCCTCGCCGACGTCGAGCAGGATCCGCGCCTCCCCGAGCGCTGGCAGAAGTGCGCCGTGTACCGCGACCTCGCGCTCTTCTCGCGCGGCTTCGACAAGAAGGACTACTGGCAGATCGCCGACGGCGCGTGCGCCGCGTTCCCGATCGAGCAGTTCCCCTGGGGCAAGCGTTGAGCGACGGCCGCGGGCGGGCGCCCGGTGCGCGCCGCGGCCACGCGTCCGGTGCGCGCCGCGGCGCGGCGCGCGGCGTCCGCTCTCGTCGCTCGCCCGCCACGACGGCCCGCGCGCTCGTCGCGGCCTGTCTCGCTCCGTGGCTCTTCCTCGACGCGACCGCCGCGCTCGCCCAGAACCCCCTGCGCGACCCCGTGCAGGTGCGCGTCGAGGGCTACATCGACGCGGACGAGAAGCAGGTGAACCCGTGGGCGATGCTCGACGTCTGGCTCGTGCGCGCGCCCGGGCGCCGCTTCGCGCTCACCAACCTGATCGTGCTGTCGCCGGGGCCCATCTCGGGACCCGACGTGCTCGCCGCGGTGCAGCCGCTGCACCCGAACGTCATCTTCAACGGCGATGCGTCGCTGCTCGACGAGATCGGCAGCGCGCAGCCGAACCAGCTGCTGCGCATCACCGGCTACACCGCCTTCGGCCCGCAGCGCATCCTGGTCACCAACGTCGAGCGCAGCGCGCCGATCACGGGTCCGACGCCGACGCCTTCGCTGCGGCAGAAGCTCTTCGGGTTCTGATCGGACGGGGTGCCCGATGCGATGTCGCGCCGTGCGGAGCGGCGTCCGACGTTGTGCTGCGCGCAGCGTCAGTCCGCGCGCAGCACCTCGCCCGCGCTGGCCGCCGTGTGGGCGCGCTCGAGCCACGCGTCGAGCGTCGCGAGGTCGGCGCAGCGCTCGACGGCCGCCGACTGCGCCGCGTCGAGCGCGAGCCCGCGGCGGGCGAGCGTGCGACGCAGCAGGTCGCGCGCGTGCTCGAGCCGGCCCTCGACGAGCCCTTCGGCGCGACCCTCCGCGCGCCCTTCGGCGAGCCCTGCGGCGCGTACCGCGTCGAGGTCCGCGAAGCCGGCGCGCTGCAGCAAGTTGCGCAGCATCAGTGCGCGCGCGGCGGAGCCGTCGTAGAGCGCCGCGACCGGCACGGGGTTGCGGAGGATGCCCGGCGCCTCGAGCACGTCGCCCGCATGCTTGACGACCGCCGCCTCGCCCGCGCGATGGACCTCCACCCGACGCTCGCCCGCGAGCCGCACGACCCACACCAGCTCCGTGCCCGCACGGAGCAGCTCCGTCACCTTGCGCACGAGGTCCGGCTCGTCGCCGCCCTGCTCGACGTACTCGACCGCGAGCCGTGGCGCCGACTGCGCGTACCCGGGCTGGTCCGCCACGCCGCCGACGGAGACGTCGGGCGCGCGTAGCGTCACCTCGTCGAGCACGTGGCCGACCTCCACGCCGACCTCGTCCACCGCCGGGTCGGTTGCGAGCGCGGCGCCGCCGACCAGGTGCCGGCGCCCGTGGCGGCGGCCCGACGGCTCGCTCACGATCGCGTGCCCGTCGGACAGCTCGTACGGATCGCCGGGGCGGAGCTGCTCGGCCCGGAAGGGGCCGCGCCCTGGTGGGCGGTACGACACGGCCTTCACGCGCCGACGATGCCGCGGCGTGCGTCGCCACGCAACGTCACGCCCGACATGACCTCGCATGGTGGGGACGGAGCCGTCCGATCACTGGACGGTCGTCAGAGATCCAGCTCCTGCGCCAGCGTCTCCAGCTGCCCCCACGGCACGACCCTGGAACGTTTCCCCAGTGAACTGGAGGATCGTCGAGCCAAGCGCCGCCCTCCTTCTCGGATCCCGGCCTCCCGCGCCAGTCTCGCAGAGCGCCGACGTCACGCAGCCATCCCCACCGGCCACCGCGCGCCCGTCTCAGGCCGGCGACACGCCGGTCGTCCGGCGCAACCGCCGATCGAAGGTCACCAGCTCGTGGCCAGCGCTCTGGGCCTCTGCCAGGATCACGTAGTCGGCAAAGTCGGCCTTGCCCTCCTTGAAGGCTTCGAGGGCGCGCCGAAACGTCTCCTCGCGCTGGAGAACGAAGGCACGGTTCCCGAGCAGGTGATCGAGCACGTGCGCGACGGTCGGCTTGCCGAGGCGGTACGCGGTCTCGAGAACCCACACGGTCTCGACTTGAACGATCTGCGGGACCCACACCTGGTCGGCCTTCGCGATTCTGGCCCTCGCCGAGCTCACCTGGCGCTGCTCGGCCGGGTCGTCGACCAGCACCCGCACGAGCACGTTGGTGTCGACCGCGATCACCGACCCGCGCGCTTCCGAACGGCGGCGCGCATCTGCTCGAGGCTGACGCTGCGGCGAGGGGTCACGAGCCCGAACGCCGCTCGGACGTCGTTCTGCACGGGCCTGAGCACGATCTTGTCGTCCTCGTCGACGAAGGCCACTCGATCTCCCTGCTGCAAGCCCAGCTTCCTGCGCACGCGCACGGGGATGGTGATCTGACCTTTCCTCGTCACGGCAGACGTCTGCATTACATCCTCCTGAAAGTACTACCGCAGCATAAAGGTACTACCCGGTGGATCAAGCCGCCGCGGCAGATACGCGGAGAGCAGGACCATGTCGTCCACGGGGTAGCGTCGGCGCCCCTCATCTGTGATCACGGTCGAGATGGCAGCGACGACGCAAGAGGACGGCAGCACGCCGGCGCCGCGCGGGCGCAAGCGCTCGTGGCTGCGGCGCATCGTCGGCGTCGCGGGGCTGCTGGTCCTGCTGGTGGCGATCGGGGCCGCGGCGCTGCTGGTGCGCCTGTCGCGCGGACCGCTTTCGCTCGACTTCCTGACGCCCTACGTGGTCGACGCGCTCGAGCCCGCCGACGGATCGCTCAGGATCGGCATCGGCGCCACCGAGCTGATCTGGACCGATCGCTGGTACGACGTCGACCTGAGCGTGCGCGACGTCACCGCCAGGGACGCGCAGGGCGCGACGATCGCGAGCCTCGACGCGCTCGCGATGGAGCTCAGCGTGCGTGCGCTGCTTCGCGGTCTGATCGCGCCGCGCGAGGTCGAGGTCACGGGCCCGCAGCTCGTGGTGGTGCGCGACGAGGACGGCAAGATCGACTTCGGCCTCGGCCAGACGGCGAGCGAGGCGGGCGGCGAGTCGGTGCTCGCCAAGCTCTTCGGCACGGACGCCTCCGATCAGGGCGCGGCGCCCGCCGCCCAGTACCTGCAGAGCGTCGTCGTGCGCGACGGCCAGCTCTCGCTCGTGGACCGTCGCACCGGCTTCCACACCGAGGCGGAGTCGGTGACGGTGGACGTCGCACGCAGCAAGACGTCGCTCGACATCCAGGCGACCACCGCGATCGCGCTCGGCGACCAGCGCATCCCCATCGAGGCGAGCGTCAAGCGCACGACCGGCGAGGCCGGGACGACCGTCAAGTTGAAGTTCGACGACCTCGATCCGGCGTCGGCGCTCGAGGGCGCGCACGTGCTGAATCCCGCCGAGGGCACGGTCGCCGCGTCGATCCTCGAGACGGCCGCCTACCTGCAGCTGCCGCTCGCCGGCACGATCGACCTCGACCTCGGACCCGACGACACGATCCGCAAGGTCGCGCTCGACGGCAGCGCCGCGAAGGGCGAGATCGACCTGCCGCCGCCGGTGAGCCAGCGCCTCGCGATCGAGCGCATCGCCCTCCAGGCGAGCTACGACGCCGCGACCGACGCGGCCGACCTCGGGCTCCTCGAGGTGGACCTCGGCATCCCCGAGATCCGCGTCACCGGGCGCTGGTCGGGATCGGAGGCGGGCGCGCTCACCGTCGACGCGCGCATCCTGAGCCTGCCGACGGGCGACCTCGATCGCTACTGGCCGCCGACCGCCGCGGTCGAGGCGCGCACGTGGGTGACGACCAACATCTCCGGCGGCACCGTCAGCGACGCCGCGGTGACCCTGCGCGGCGCCCTGACGCCCGACCGCGAGCCGGCGTTCGTCCTCGACCAGCTCACCGGACGCTTCTCGTTCGGCGGGCTCGCGGTGCGCTACGTCGACACCATGCCGCAGGCCACCGGCGTGGGCGGCAAGGCGACGTTCTCGACCGAGGGCTTCGACTTCAAGGTCGACGCGGGCAAGGTCGCGGGGCTCGCCGTGCCGAGTGCGAGCGTCGTGATCCGCGGGCTCACCGCGAAGGTGACGACGATCGCCATCGACGCGCAGGCGCGTGGTGCGCTGCGCGACGCCCTGACCCTCGTCGACGCCGAGCCGCTGCGCTACGCGCACAAGATCGGCATCGACCCGAAGGTCGTCACCGGCAGCATGACCGGCCGCGTGAAGCTCGCCTTCCCGCTCGACGGCGCGCCGATCCCGGACGACCTGGGCGTCGGCGTCGACGCCCAGCTGCGCGACGCCGCGTTCCCGAACGCGGTCGGCGACTGGGCGCTCTCGGCCGGCAACCTGACGATCGGCGTCGGCGCCGACAGGCTGTCGATCACCGGCGACGCGCGCGTCGCCGGCGTGCCGTGCGACGTGCGGTGGAACGAGGGCCTGACGCAGAAGTCGGGCGTGAGCCGGACGATCGAGGTGCGCAGCCAGGTCGACGCGGACGGGCGCGCCGCGCTCGGCTTCGACCTGCGCCCCTGGCTCACGGGTCCGGCCGCGGTCCTCGCACGGATCGAGCAGCACCCGGACGGCAAGGGCACGGCCGCGATCGGCGTCGACCTGACCGGTGCGACGCTCGACGCGCCCGCGCTGCGCCTCGTCAAGCAACCGGGGGCGCCGTCGCGCGCGGACTTCACGCTCGCACTGCAGGGTAGCCGCGTGACCGCGGTGAGCCCGTTCGCGTTCGACGCCCCCGGAGCGTCGGCGCAGGGCAAGGCGACGCTCGGCACGGGCGCGGCGCGCATCGCGAGCCTCTCGCTCGACGGCATCCTGCCGCCGGTCGCGGCGGGCGACGCGAGCCCGCAGTTCGTGCTCACGCTGTCGCCGGCTGCGCAGGGCAACCGCTTCGAGCTCACCTCGAACGACGCGAGCACGCTGCTGCTGCTCCTGATGCCGGACAGCCGCACGATCGGCGGCCGGCTCGACTTCCGCGGCCAGGTCGACGTCGAGGCGAAGGGGCTCCCGTTCTCGGGCGATCTCGTCGTGCGGAGCTTCCGACTCACCCACTCGCCGTTCATGGCGCGGCTTCTGATGTTGTCGTCGCTGTCGGGCATCCAGAGCACCTTTCAGGGCGAGGGGCTGAGCTTCGACTCGCTGACCGTCGGCATCGGCAACGACGGACACCAGACGACCTTCAAGGACGGCGTCGCGGACGGGCCGTCGGTGCGGCTGGTGTTCTCGGGCACGCTCGCGGGCGGGGAGAGCGTCGCGGTCGACGGGACGCTCGTGCCGTCGTTCTACGGGCTCAACACGGCGGCGGCGCGAGTGCCGGTGATCGGGGGGCTGTTCACGGGCACCGACCGGGAAGGCGTGATCGCGATCGACTTCACGGTGCGCGGGAAGACGGCGGATCCGCAGATCTCGGTGAAGCCGCTGCAGTCGATCGCGCCCGGGGTGCTGCGGAGCCTCGCGCGGCGCATGCCCTGGTAGGCTCGTTCGCCGCTCTCGTGCGTGACACCGGGCGCGGTGCGCGGGCCGCCCCGCCGCTCAGGTTCGCGGGTACGGCGAAGCTTCGCTTCGCCGACGCGCTCACGGCTGCGCCATTCGCTGCGGAGCCGCCCGCGCACCGCGCCCTCCTGCCGGTGGCAGCGGCTCGGCGCTACCGCTCGTGGTCCGCGCGAGACTCTGCGGCAGGCGCAAGGGCCGGAGAGGCGTCGCGGACGCAGCGGAAGCCGACGTGGGTGGTGCCGCTGTCGGTGGCGCCCTTGCCGCGGCCGCCGGGAACGTAGCGCGAGCAGTAGGAGTCGCTGCACAGGTAGGAGCCGCCGCGCTGCACGCGCTTCGGGATGCCGGGCTCGGCGGGGTCGAAGCTGTCGGCCGGGCCGCGCGGGTTCCTGGCGACGTCGCTCGCGCCGGCGTCCTTCTCGTACGTGTCGGGGCGGTACCAGTCGGTGCACCACTCCCAGACGTTGCCCGCGAGATCGTGCAGGCCGAAGCCGTTCGGCGGGAACGAGGCGACCGGCGCGGTGCCGGTGAAGCCGTCCTCGGCGGAGTTCTGCGTCGGGAAGCGGCCCTGCCAGGTGTTCGCCTGCGGCTTGCCGCCGGGGCGAAGCTCGTCGCCCCAGTCGTACTTCTTGCGGTCGAGGCCGCCGCGCGCCGCGCGCTCGAACTCGGCCTCGGTCGGCAAGCGCTTGCCGGCCCAGTTGCAGTAGGCGGCCGCGTCCTCCCACGCGACGTGCACGACCGGGTGGCGCCCGCGTCCGGTCAGATCGCTCTTCGGGCCCTCCGGTTGACGCCAGCTCGCGCCGGGGACGTAGCTCCACCACGCGAGGTGGTTCGCGAGCGAGACGTCGCCGGGCGGCGGCGCGAAGACGATCGATCCCGGAACGAGCGCCTCGGGCGGCACGCCCGGGAAGTCCTTCGGGTCGAGCGGGCGCTCGGCGACCGTCACGTGGCCGGTCTCCTTCGCGAAGCGCGCGAAGTCGTCGTTGGTGACCTCGGTGCGGTCCATCCAGAAGCCGTCGACGTGCACGCGGTGCACCGGGCGCGCGTCGGTCATCGAAGGCTCCTCGGTGCCCATCCAGAACTCGCCGCCCGGCACCCAGACCATCCCCAGCGGCGTCGCGGCGGGGACCGGCTTCGCCGCCCCGACCGGCTCCGCGGCGATCGCGCGGACGGCGATCAGCACGAGCAGCAGCCCGGACAGGACGCGCGTCATGGCCGCCGCTTAGCCGCCCGCTGCGCCACGCTCAAGGCACGCGCGCGACGCTGCGCGCTTGTGACGCCGCGGATTCGGGGTAATAGAGTCCGCGTCGAGCGAGCACGATCCGCGTGGCGATCCAATCCAATTCCGCTCGTGGCGCAACGGTCGAGGAGCCGGCGCCACCCACCGCGGAGCTCGTCCGCCAGCACGACGGCACGTTGCTGGTGCGCCTGGGCGGCGCCTGGCGGCTGGGCAGCTCCCTGCCGCCCTCGAAGCCGCTCGAGGACGCGCTGCGCGGGACGCCGCCGCGCTCCCTGCGCTTCGACGCGAGCGCCCTCGAGGCCTGGGACACCGGGCTCCTCACCTACCTCGACCGGGTCGCCGGGCTGTGCACCGAGCGCGACGTCGCGCTCGAGCACGACGGCCTGCCGCCGGGCGTCGTGCGCCTGCTCGAGCTCGCGCACGCGGTGCCCTCGCGCACCGGCGCCGACGGCGGCAAGACGCGCGACGGCTTGCTCGCACGCGTCGGCCTGCGCGCGATCGAGGTGCGCGACGCGGCGATCGAGATCGTCACCTTCGTCGGACAGCTCACGGTCGCGCTCGGTCGCCTGCTGCGCGGCAAGGCGCGCTTCCGCGGCGTCGACCTCGCCCTCTTCATGCAGGACTGCGGCGCCGCGGCGCTGCCGATCGTCACCCTGATCAGCTTCCTGGTCGGCGTCATCCTCGCGTTCGTCGGCGCGGTGCAGCTCGAGCAGTTCGGCGCGCAGATCTACGTCGCGGACCTGGTCGGCCTCGCGATGGTGCGCCAGATGGGCGCGCTGATGGCGGCGATCATCATGGCGGGTCGCACCGGAGCCGCGTTCGCCGCCCAGCTCGGCAGCATGAAGGTCAACGAGGAGATCGACGCGCTCACCACGATGGGCATCCCGCCGCTCGAGTTCCTCGTCCTGCCACGCTTTCTGGCGCTCGTCGTGATGATGCCGCTCTTGACCGTCTACGCCGACGTGCTCGGCATCCTCGGCGGCTTCGTCGTCGGCACGACGATGCTCGGGCTTTCGCTGTCGCAGTACTGGAACCAGACGGTCAACGCGATGAGCCTGGTCGACTGCATGCCGGGCCTCATCATGAGCGTGTTCTTCGGCGCACTGGTCGCGGTCTTCGGCTGTCTGCGCGGCATGCAGTGCGCGGGCAGCTCGTCGGCGGTCGGCGACGCCGCGACCTCGGCGGTGGTCTCCGGCATCGTGTCGATCATCGTCGCCGACGCGATCTTCACCGTGCTGTTCGACATCCTCGGGATCTGACGTGGCGACCGCCGGCGAGCGCAGCGACGACCGTCCCGCGAAGATCACCGTGCGCGACGTGACCATGGCGTACGGCGACTTCGTCCTGATGCGCGACCTCGACTTCGACGTCCGCCGCGGCGACGTGTTCGTCATCATGGGCGGCAGCGGCTGCGGCAAGAGCAGCCTCTTGCGCCACATGATCGGTCTGGTCGAGCCCGCCAAGGGCGAGATCCTGTACGACGGGGAGAGCTTCACCCACGCCGAGCAGGAGACGCGCGAGGAGATGCTGCGCCGCATGGGCGTTCTCTACCAGCAGGGCGCGCTGTGGAGCTCGATGACGCTCGCCGAGAACGTCGCGCTGCCGATCGGCGAGTACACCTCGCTCTCGCCGGGCGAGATCCGCGAGGTCGCGTGCCTGAAGCTCGCGCTGGTCGGATTGAAGGGCTTCGAGGACTACTATCCGTCGCAGATCAGCGGCGGGATGCGGAAGCGCGCCGGCCTCGCGCGCGCGATGGCGCTCGATCCGGAGATCCTGTTCTTCGACGAGCCGTCGGCCGGCCTCGACCCGATCAGCTCGCGCCTGCTCGACGACCTGATCCTCGCGCTGCGCGACAGCCTCGGCGCGACGATCGTCGTGGTCACGCACGAGCTCGCGAGCATCTTCGCCATCGCCGACGACGCGGTGTTCCTCGACGCCGACACGCGCCGCATGATCGCGCAGGGCAACCCGAAGGAGCTCGTCGCGCACTGTCCCGAGGAAAAGGTGCGCCGCTTCCTCACCCGCGGCAAGGACGACACGCAGGAGCAGCACGCATGAAGAAACGCGTCAGTCCGACGCTCATCGGAGCGTTCGTGGTCGGGGCGCTCGCGCTGACCGTGGCCGCGATCGTGGTCCTCGGCTCGCTGTCGATCTTCGGCACGGTCTACAAGTTCGTCCTCTACTTCGACGACTCGGTCGACGGGCTCGTGCTCGGCGCACCCGTCAAGTTCAAGGGCGTGCAGATCGGCAACGTCGAGCAGATCATGCTGGCGTCGACCGGCGAGCCCAACCAGCCGCGCATCGCGGTGATCATCGGGCTCGACGAGACGCGCATCCAGAGCCTCGGCGGCCGCACCGCCGGATTCACGGCGGAGCAGGTGAACGACGCGATCGGCCGCGGACTGCGCGCGTCGCTCGCCTCGCAGAGCCTGCTCACGGGGCTGCTCTACGTGTCGCTGAACTACGAGAGCGACGCGGCACCACCGCAGCTGCACCCGGACCACACGGGCTACCTCGAGATCCCGACCGTACCGTCGCGCGTCGAGCAGGTGGCGCAGACGGCGAACGAGATCTTCAAGAAGCTGCAGGCGCTCGACTGGGACGGCCTCTTCGACTCGATCAGCGAGACCATGGTCGGCCTGCGCAACCTGGTCGCGGCGCGCGAGACGCAAGACGTCACCCGGCAGATGAACGAGACCATGGAGAGCATCCGCGCGCTCGCGAACCGGCTCGATGCGAAGATCGACCCGCTCGCCGAGAGCGTCGACGACGTCGCGGCCAGCGTGCGCACCTCGCTCGCCAAGATCGACGCGACGGTGGTCGAGCTGAAGGGCCTGCTCGCCGCCGACTCGCCGTTCAACTACGATCTCGCGCGCACCATGAACGAGCTCGAGTCCGCCGCACGCTCGATCCGCGAGCTCGCCAACTCGCTCGACCAGAACCCGAGCCAGGTCCTCTTCGGCCGTGATTGACCTCGGCTGCGATTGACGCCCGGAGACCGCCGATGCACGTGTGCGCGCCCCACCCGTTCCGTCCCGTGATCGCGGCCGTCGCGATCGCGCTCTCGCTCCTGAGCGGATGCTCGGTGATCCTCGGCACGCGCAACGACCCGCCGCGCCTCTACGTCCTCACCCCGACCGCACCCGCGGCGGGCGGCCAGGCGATCGGCGGCAACCTCGCGCTCGGCGTCGGTCCGGTCGACCTGCCGGGCTACCTCGACCGGCGCGGGCTCGTGACGCGCGTCGAGACGAACCGTGTCGAGTCGTCGCGCAACGACCTCTGGGCCGAGCCCGTCGGCGGGGCCTTCAAGTCGGTGCTCGAGCAGGACCTCCGGCTGCGGCTGCCCGACGTGGTGATCCGCAGCTTCCCGTGGAACCAGCACGCGACGCCCGACCTCGCGGTCGCCGTCGCCGTGACGCGCTTCGAGGCGACGGGCGCCGGCACGGTGGAGCTGTCGGCGCGCTGGACGGTGCGCCGGCCGGGCGAGCGGGCCGTGCTCGTCGAGCGCGACTCGGCGATCGTGCTGCCGATCGCCGGCGGCGACGCGCACGCCGACGCCATGGTGTCCGCGCTGAGCGAGGCGCTGGGGGGGCTCGCCGACGAGATCGCGGGCGAGGTCGCGAGCCGCGCCCGTCGCTGACCGGGCGCGAGCCGCACAGCGAGCGCCGGTCTCGCGCGGCGGCGCGCGACCGCGTCGCGGCGTTGCGCGCCTGCGCGCCGCTTGCACCCGTGCGCCCGCGGCGGCAGATGGAACCGCCTTTGCTGGCGGAAGCGCGAGCGACGACGACCAGGAGGAGAGCCCGTTGAACGCCCATCCCGAACGCACCCACCGCACCGCCCGCGGCGACGACGGCCGTCCGCCGCGTTCCCATCTCGTGGCCCTGGGCACGATGCTGCTCGCGACCCTGGTCGCGCTGGGCATCTCCGCGTCCGGCGCGGCGGGGGCGGAGCCGCCCGAAACGGCGACCGGCGCCGAGGACGCGGTGGCGGCCGCGTGCCCGTGCTCCGGGCCCGCGATCGGCGGCGTATGGCGGAACCACGGGCAGTTCCTGTCGTGCGTCAACCGCGCCGCGCGCCAGGCCGCGCGCAGCGCCGGCCTGCCGGCCGCCGGCATGCGCAGCATCGTCCGCGACGGCGCGCGCTCCGCCTGCGGCAAGGCCGCACGCGACCCCGGCAACGTGCGGGTGTGCGCGCAGAACCCGGTGCTGCCGTGCGCGACGGTGCGCACGGCGCGCGTCGACGACTGCACCGAGTGCGCGGCCGCGCTCGAGGGACGTCTGGTGCGCTGCGCGCGCGTCGCCGCACGCTCGGGGGCGACCAGCGACGTGTGCGCCGGCGACGGACGCATCCGCACGCTCGGCGGCAAGATCGTCGAGCAGCGCACCGGCGTCGACTGCGCGAGCTGCGCGGCGAAGCTCGGAACGCCGGCTCCCGAGGGTCTCGACTGCGTCGCCGCTCGCTGCGAGTCGTCGGGCGGCTGACGGCGCCGCGATCGCTCTCCGGGCGCTCGCGTCCGGCGCTACGCGCGCGACCGCACTCGTGCGCGCCGGACCGAGCGAGCACCTCGCGCGGACCTGGGCGCTCCCTCGTCACCGAGCCTGCCGGCGAGCAGCGCTGCGTTCTCGGTGAGATCCGCGAGGGTGGTGCGATCGAGCACGGCGAGAAAGGCCGCGCGCGCGTCGTGCAGCCTGCGCTCGAGGCGACAGCCGCCGGTGAGCGGGCAGGTGCTCGTCGCGCGATCGAAGCACTCCAGCAGGTCGAGCGACGGCTCCGAGAAGCGGACGACGTCGCCGACGCCGACCTTGGCCGGCGCCACGGCGAGCTCGAGGCCGCCCGAGCGGCCGCGGTGCGAGCGCACGTAGCCACCGCGCACGAGGTGCTTCGCGACCTTCGCGACGTGGTGCACCGAGACGCCGTACGCCGCCGCGATCTCGGGCACGGGCACCGCTCGCGCGCGGTGGATCGCGAGGTACATCAGAGTTCGCAGCGCGTAGTCGGTGTAGATCGTCAGCTGCACGGCCGGACGGTACGGCGGGGGTGCGCCGGTGACAAGGTCTTGATCCCGGCGCCTAAAAAGGTATTTACAATACCGCTATTCGCACCACCCAAAAGACCGGAACCCGACCCAGGAGAGACACACCCATGAGCCTCGATGCAGCACGGCTGAGATCCAGCCTCGACCTCGTCCTCGAGCGTCAGCCCGAGATCACTCCCCGCTTCTACGAGATCCTCTTCGCGCGCTACCCCCAGGTCCGGCCGCTGTTCGGGCGCAACACCGCGAGCGCGCAGGCGAAGATGCTGCAGGAGGCGATCGTCGCCGTGGTCGATCACCTCGACGACGCCGGCTGGCTCGCGTCCACCCTCGGCGCCATGGGGCGCAAGCACGTCGAGTACGGCGTCACGCCGGAGATGTACGCCTGGGTCGCCGACAGCCTGCTGCGCACGCTCGCCGAGGTCGGGGGAGACGACTGGACGCCGGAGACGGAATCGGCGTGGACCAAAGCCTTGCTCGCGATCCGCGACCTGATGCTCGCGGGCGCAGACGACGTCCAGATCGCGAGCTGATCGCCGCGGCGCGTGGCATCGACGCGGCGCTGCGCGTTGCGCGGAGAGCCCGACGGGCGGGCTCTCCGCGCCACCCGCGCTACAGCGCCAGCGTCGCGCTGCCGATGATCGACTTGGTGCCGGGCTTGGTCTCGCACTGGATCTCGACGTCGACCAGCTTCTGACCGCCCTCCTCGCGCTTCGCCGTCACCTTGCCGGTGCAGGTGACCGGATCGTCCGGCCAGGTGATGGCGCGGAACTGAACGTCGAAGCGCTTGACGGAGCCCGCGCCGCCGAACGCGACCAGCACGTTCGACAGGAGACCCATCGAGAACATTCCGTGCGCGAACACCGACGGCAGGCCGACGGCCTTCGCCAGGGTCTCGTCGTGGTGCATGGGGTTGTAGTCACCCGACGCGCCCGCGTACTTGACTAGGTCGGTGCGGGTCACCTTCTCATGCACGTAGGTCGGCAGCGCGTCGCCGACGTTGACGCTCTCCCACTTGGCCGCCATGGTCACTGTCCCTCCGAGATGCGGAGCAGGAGGGCGCACACGCGCTTGCCCTGCTGGTCGTAGAAGGCGCTCTCCATCGTGTAGATGGTGCGCACGCCGTTCTTGCCCTCGCGCGTCGCGATCGACTTGAGCATGCCCTTCGAGGTGAGCACGTCGCCGGCGAAGATCGGCCGGTCGTAGATGATCTCCGTGCCCTCGTGCAGCAGCTTGCGCACGTCGTACTTGACGGACGGCATCGAGCCGCCGCCGGGCTCGTTGTCCTGGCCGATCGCGATCGGCAGGGTGGGCGGGGCGATCAGGCTCGGGTAGCCGGCGGCCTTCGCCGCGGCCTCGTCGAAGTACACGGGATCGGTGAGACCGACCGCGCGCGCGAACTGCCGGATGCGCGCCTTGTCGACGTGGACCGTCGCCGGCGGCCCTTCCTTGCCCACGAGGGGCTGATTGACGTTCTCGGCCATGGCTGGGTTGCTCCTCCTACGGTTGACGCGAATCCGGGTACCATCGCGCAGGGACCCGGCCGGGCGCAAGGGTCGGTTCGGGTGGTTGTCGGTTCGGGTGGTGTCGGGCGGCCGACGACGCGTCGCGGCGTCAGCGCAGGGGAGCGCGCAGGAGCCCGCGGGCCAGGATCTCGCTCAGCAGCACCACGACCGCCTCCCGCGTGCGCGGGCTCTGCGTGTCGATGCCGAGGCTCTCGCGGAACAGCGCGGTGACGTCGAACGGGTGGCTCCCGGCCCCGAGCATCAGCATCAGGATCAGCTCCGGCCGGAACTCCGTCGTGAAGGCGCCGCTCTGCTGTCCGTCGCGGATCGCGTCGACCACCGCACCGAAGGCCGGACGAAGATACCGGTCCACGAGGTAGGTGAGACGGGGGCTCGCCACGGCTCCCTCGCGCGCGATGACTCGTGTCACCTCGGGACGCGCGGCGACGAAGCGCACGAAGCGCGCGACGCCGTCGAGCAGACGCTCTTCCGGGGTCGTGCCGGCGCCCCGGGTGATCTTTCCGACGTCGACGAACAGCTCGTCCATCGCCGCACGCCAGAGCGCCTCCTTCGAGCCGAAGTGGTGATGCACGAGCGGCTGGGTGACCCCCACCTCGCGCGCGATGCCGGCGGTCGTCGTGCCCTCGTAGCCCTGCTCGGAGAAGGAGCGGATCGCGACCGCGAGGATGCGCTCGCGACCGTCCTTCGATCGCGGCTCCGGCAGGGCTTGCACCGGCCGGGCGCGCCGGCGCGGCGTGGCCTTGCGTGCGTTCGAACGCGACGGGGTCACGAGCACCGGCTACCACGCCTCGTCGGGAGTCGTCGACCGGGCGAGCTCCGACGGGCCGCACCCGGAGCACGCGCCCGCGGATCGTTGCGGCCGCTCACACGATCGTGCGCGCGAGGATCCGGCTCAGCGCGCTCGTCAGGGCACCGCGCGCGTCCGCCGTCGCGCCCATGCTGCGCCACGCGACGAAGCGGTCGGGGCGCACGAGAATCGCGCCGTCGGGGCCGAACTCGCGCCGGCGCAACCACGCGCAGCGTGGATCGCGGTAGTCGCCGTCGAGGTGGCCGATCCGGATCGCGTCGAGCGGGACGGCCGCGTCTCGTTCGATGCCCTGTGCAGCCTCGATCCATCCCTGGCCCTCCTCGCCGGCGATGAGCACGAAGCGGCCCGGACGCACGAGGTCCTTGATCGCGAGACGCTCGCCGTCGAGATCTTCGAGCTCGGCGTGCGGCAGCGGCATGCCGGGTCGCGTGCCGGGAACGTGCACGCGGATCGCGTCGAGAACCGGCGGCTCGGGCGTGCCGTCCTCGATCACCGCCCCCGAGGCGTACGCGTAGCCATACTCCACCTCGTGCTCGCGGAACTCCATCGACTGCGTCGCGAAGATCGCGAGCGCCGCGCGGCGCCCATCGGCCCCTTCCGGCCCTTCACCGAGCGCGCGCCGCAGCGCGGCGAGATTGCTGGCATGATCGTTCGCCGGCGAGAGGCCCAGGGTCATGCCGATCGTCGTGTGGTTGATCGCGTTCTCGAGCGAGCGCTGCACGTTGCGACCGTCGGCGACGCGGCGCTCGGGCTCGTAGCTGTCGAGCAGCCCGTCTCCCGCCCGGCCGGAGAGGACCGCGGCGAGCTTCCAGCACAGGTTGTGCGCGTCGTGGATGGCGCTCGTCAGGCCGAGTCCGCCAGTGGGCGGGTGGCGGTGCGCCGCGTCGCCGACCAGGAACACCCGCCGGTCGCGGAAGCGATCGGCGAGGATGCCCTCGATCGACCAGCGGCTGACCACGTGCACCTGCGCCTCGAGATCCGGCACGCCGAGCACCTCCTTCATGCGCGCGATCACGTGAGCGTCGTCGAGCGCCCGCGGGTCGTCGTGAGCGTAGTTCAGGTGGAAGACCCACTCCTCGGAGTGCCGCCCCCAGCGCGTCGGCCCCATCGGCACGAGCGTGCCCATGACACCCGCGTCCGGCAGCCAGATCCAGCGGATCAGCACGTCGTCGTCCTTTGCCCAGCGCGACAGGTCGGCCGTCATGTAGATCGACACGATGCGCACCAGGTCGCGCGGTCCCTGCATCTCGACGCCGAGCTTGCGGCCGATCGTCCGGCCGCCGTCGCAGGCGAGAAGGTAGCGCGCGCGCACGGCGTACGTCGTGTCGTCGTTCCTGTCGTGGATGGTGGCGGTGACGCCGCTCGCGTCCTGCACGACGTCGACGACCTCGTGGTGGAAGCGGACGCGTCCGGGCGCGAGCGACTCCGCGTGCGCCTTCAGCACGGGCTCGAGGCGGATCTGCGGCAGGTTGGTCTGCAGGCAGGGACTCGCCGAGGCCCAGTCCGGATCGAGACCGCCGGCGCCCCAGCACTCGAGACGCGCGAGACGTCGCCCGTACGACGGGTCCGGCCCGGCGAAGCCCGCGTAGAACGCGGTGTGACGCATGTTGTCGGGCGGCGTGCCGCGCGCGTAGATCTCCTGCGCGACGCCCGCGTCGTCGAGGATCTCCATCGCGCGCTGGTTGAGCACGTGCGCCTTCGGCAGCACGGATGTCGTCGGTAGCGCGCTCACCAGCAGCGATTCGACGCCGAGCTTCGACAGCAGCATCGAGGCCGTGAGCCCGGCACCGCCGCCGCCGACGATCAGGACGGGAGCTTCGAGATCGGACATGATTCCCTCGTTCTGCGCGCGCCTCGGGGGCGAGCGCGGTCAGCGGCTCGCCGTCGCGAGTGCCGGAAAGAGCGCCGCCGCAGCGTTGCGATCGACGGCGGCGCGCTGCGTGGGGTCGAGCAAAAAGTCGATGGCGAACGGCGGTACGCCGTCCACCGGCGGTGCCGGCAAGGTCGACGGATGCACGAACACCACGGCCTCGCGCCGCGCCAGCTCCGCGAGCAGCGCATCCTCCGCGGACCACGCCGGCAGCGCGCGCCCGCCGGCCTCCGCGACCCCGCGCGCACGCAGCCACGCCGCGTAGTCGTTCGGCACGAGGTGCTGGTGAACGTCGATCCTTCCGTGCGCCATCCCGATGCTCTCCGATGGCGCGGTACTTATTGAACTATAAGTCTCGAGTCAAGCGATTCCTCGTGGCTCGATTCCGGCGCCGGTCCCCTTGCGGCGCGTGCCCGGGGGCGCGGCGGACGACCGATCAGAAGGTCGTCATGCCGCCGTCGACCGTGTACAGCGAGCCGTTCACGTAGCGCGCGTCGTCGCTCAGCAGGAAGGCGATCACCGCCGCCACCTCCTCGGGCGTCCCGTAGCGGCCGAGCGGGACCTGCGACGTCATCATCTGCTTGACGGCCTCGCCCGCGCCCGGCGCGAAGCCCTCCTCGAGCGAGCGCATCATGCGCGTGTCGATCGGCGCCGGCAGCACCGCGTTCACGCGGATCCCGGCCGCCGGGTACGACACCGCCGCCGAGCGGGTGAGGCCGATGACCGCGTGCTTGCTCGCGATGTACGCGCTCACCATCGGGTTGCCGGTGATGCCGGCGACCGACGACAGGTTCACGATCGCGCCGCCGCCACGCGCGCGCAGCAGCGGGTGCGCGTACTTGAGGCCGAGGAAAACGCCGCGCACGTTGACCGCGAGCACGCGGTCGAAGACGTCCTCCGGGTACTCCTCGAGCGGCTTCACGACGCCCTCGATGCCGGCGTTGTTGACCAGGTGGTCGATGCCGCCGAAGTGCTGCGCGGCGGCGCCGAGGAAGCGCTGGACGTCGTCCGCGCGGCTCACGTCGGCCGCGAGCGCGATCGCCTCGGAGCCGGCCGCAGCGACCTCCGCGACCACCGGCGCGAGCTGCGTCGCGTCGAGGTCGACCGCGGCGACGCGCGCCCCCTCGCGCGCGAGCGCCAGGCAGGTGGCGCGACCGATGCCGCCGGCGGCCCCCGTGACGACGGCGACCTTGCCCGTGAACCGACCCGCTCCGGCTGGACGTTCTCCGACCATCTCGATTCCTCCCGTACGCCGACCGCCGCGTTCATCGCGCAGCCCTCGTCGTCACGTCAAGCGGCGCAACCCCGGCCGCGGCCGCCGAGCCGGGTCGCCTCGACGGTCGCCCTGCGATAGCAAAGAGTCCATCGTGACGTCGCGGCGGCGGAGAACAGCGGGCTCCCAGGAGACGGCGGTGTTGCACCTCGTCGACCTCGTTTACGAGGCGGCGCTCGACCCCGCGCGCTGGAACGCGTGTCTCACCGCCCTGTGCGAGGCGACGCACAGCGTCGCGGCAGCGCTGACCGTTCACGATCACGCCGAAGCGACGCGGCGCAACCTGTGGTGGGCGAACACCGACCCGGAGCTCATCGCCGAGGACGAAGCCTGGGCAGCCAGGAACCCGTTCATCCTCGCCGGCGCGCCCCACCTCCGCACCGGGTTCGTCTGCCGCAGCCACGAGATCATCGACGCACGCGACGTCAAGCGCACGCCGTACTTCCACGAGTACCTGCGACGCGTCGACTTCCTCGAGCACATCGCCGCGTGCGTCGTCCGCGAGCGCGACGTGAGCAGCATGCTCTTCCTGCCGCGCCACGTGGCGCAGCAGCCGCACGACACGAGCGACGTCGCGCTGGTGCGCGCGCTGCTGCCGCACCTGCAGCGCGCGCTCGCGATCCACCGGCGCTTCGAGGCGCTGGCCGGCGTGAGCGCGGCGGTGAGCGAGGTGCTCGACCGGCTGCCGTTCGGCGTCGTGCTGCTCGACGACCAGCGTCGCTCGCTGCTCGTGAACCGTGCCGCCCAGGCCGCGATCGACGCGAACGACGGTCTCGGGCTGGCGCGCGACGGCGGCGTGCGCGCGCACGCCGCGACCCCGCAGGCGAAGCTCTCCCGCCTGATCGAGGACGCCTGCGCGACGGGCAGCGGGAACGGCCTCGCCGCCGGTGGCACCCTTCTGGTCTCGCGGCCGTCGGGCAAGCGCGCATTCGCCGTCCTGGTGACGCCGCTGCGCGTCAGCGACCAGCGCTTCGGCACGCCGCATCCAGTCGCCGCGCTCTTCGTCTCCGACCCCGAGCGCGACGGCGCCGATCCGCACGAGATCCTGCGCCGGCTCTACGGCTTCACCCCCGCGGAGTCGGCGGTGGCGTGGCTTCTCCTCGCCGGCAAGCGGGTTTCCGACATCACCGACGCGCTCGCGATCACCGAGAACACCGCGCGCACGCACGTGAAGCGCGTGCTCGCGAAGGCCGACTGCCGGACGCAGGCCGAGCTGGTCCGCGTGCTGCTCTCCGGGCCCGTCGCGCTGGCGAGCCCCGCCGGCTGAGCACGCGCGACCAGGCTGGTGCGTCACCCATCTGGGTGACGACGGCTGACGTCGCGATGCGCTAGGGGCCGAGAAATGGACTTCGCCACGAGCTCGGGGGCTCTGATGACATCGGATCGCGCGGACCTCCTCCGTCTGGACGCGCCGGGCGCCCATCGCGAGGCGGCGACCCGCGACCCGCGCAGCCACGGCTTCGGCTATCTCGCGAAGGAGCCGGCGAGCGGCGCGCTCGCCTCGTTCGTGTGGTTCGCCACGCCGGCGGAGCTGGTCGAGTTTCTCGCCACCGTGGAGGTCGAGCTGCTGTCCTTCGACGAGCCCGATGCGACGCGGCTCTCGGTGTCGGTGCGCCGCGTGTTCCGCGGCTCACGCGCCTTCGCGACGATCGACCGCAAGGCGCTCACCGCGGCGTTCGAGGGCTGGTGCGAGATCGCCTGGCTCGGCACCTTCGCCGAGCTGTGCGACCGCGGCGGTCCATTCGCGACGCAGATCCGCGCGGACTTCCGCAAGCAGTGCGCGCTCGGCGGGCACGGTCTGCCGGTGGCCGACGAGGAGCTCGATCGCTTCGTCGCCTTCCTCGCGACCGGCGCCGTCGGGCGCGACGAGCGCTGAATCCGCAGCGTCCCGCGCCCCGAGCCGATCCCGCTGCGGCTCAGGCGGCGAGCGCGCGCAGCGTCTCGAGCGCCTCGTCCACGTGCTTCGCGATGCCGAACTCGCTCTGGATCACCTTCCGCACGACTCCCTCCCGGTCGATCACGAACGTAACCCGCCTGGGCGGAAACCAGCCGCCGAGCCGCGCGACGCCGAACGCCTTGCAGATCGTCGCCTCGCGGTCGGAGAGCAGCGGGAAGTTCAGCTGGAAGTCGGCGATGAACTTCCGGTGCGCGTCCTGCGAGTCCATGCTCACGCCGACGATCGCGCCGCCGGCAGCCTCGATCTCGCCCGCGTGGTCGCGGAAGCTGCACGCTTCCTTGGTGCAGCCCGGCGTGTTGTCGCGCGGGTAGAAGTACAGGATGAGCGGCTGCTTGCCGCGGAAGTCGTCCAGCGAGACGGTCGTTCCGTCCGCGGTGACGCCGGAGAACGCCGGCGCGCGTTCGCCCTCGCGAATCAACGGGCCTCTCCCGCCGCCCGCTTGCGCGTCAGCAGCAGCCCGTCGGCGACCGGGATCATCACGCACTCGACGCGCGGGTCGGCGGTGACGAAGTCGTTCAGCGCCCGGATCGCCCGCGTGTCGTCCTTCTGGTTCGTCTCGTCCACCACGCTCCCGGCCCACAGCACGTTGTCGAACACGATCAGCCCGTTCGGTCGCAGCCGCGCCAGGATCTCCTCGTAGTAGGTCTTGTAATTGACCTTGTCGGCGTCGATGAAGGCGAGGTCGATGCTCTCGCCGGCCGGCAGCGCACGCAGGGTGTCGGCGGCAGGCGCGATCTTCAGCTCGATGCGGTCGGCGACGCCGGCCCGCTGCCAGAAGTCGCGCGCGATCGCCGTCCACTCCTCGCTCACGTCGCAGCAGAGCAGCGCGCCGCCCGGAGCGAGGCCGCGCGCGATCGAGATCGCGCTGTAGCCGGTGAACGTGCCGACCTCGACGGCGCTCTTCGCGTTCATGATGCGCGCGAGCAGCGTCAGGAAGGCGCCCTGCTCGGGGGCGATCTGCATCATCGACCAGCCGCCGAGCTTGCCGGTCTCCTCGATGAGCGCCGCCAGCACCGGGTCGCGCTCGGAGCGATGCGTGAGCACGTACTCGTACAGCTCGGGAGTGAGCTTGGTGAACTTGTCCAGCATCCGCGGAGCTTGGCGCCGGCCGCCGGAGAATGTCAACGCGAGGTCCCACGTCCGGCGAGCGCTTGAGCCGGTGTCCGGCAACCGCCAGCATCGGACTCCGTGCCCGCACGAACGAACCGTCTCCGCGCCGTACTGGTGGCGTGCGTGCTCGCGGCGTCCGCGCTCCGGAACGCACCGCTCGCGTGCGCCGGGACGACGGACTGTGCGCGCTGGGCGCCGGAGGCCGTGCGCACCGGCACGGTCCCGGCGGAGCTCGGCGAGCTCTCCGGAATCGCCGCGAGCCGGCGCCACCCCGGGGTCTACTGGGCGCACAACGACTCGAACAACGCCGGCGCGCTGTTCGCGATCGACCCGAGCGGCAAGGTCCTGGCGCGGTTCCCGATCCGCGGCCTTCGCCCGCGCGACGCCGAGGACGTCGCGGTCGGTCCGTGCGCGCGCGGCGCGAAGCAGAGCTGCATCTACCTCGCCGACACCGGAGACAACCGGAAGCGGCGCGACGCGGTGTGGATCGCGCGCGTCCCGGAGCCCGAGCGCCTCGACGGCCGCACGCTGGTCGTCGAGGCGGACTCGTTTCGCTACCCCGGCGGCGCGCGCAACACCGAGAGCCTGCTGGTCGACCCGCGGAGCGCGCGGCTGTACGTGATCACCAAGTCGCTCGACGGGCTCGGCGAGGTGTTCCGGCTCGAGGGACTCGGCAGCGCCGCCGGCGGGCGCGCGGTGTCCGTCGCGACGCTGCCTGCGCCCGCGGTCCTCGCCCGTCTCACCACGGCGGCCGATGCGCACCCGGGTGGGGAGCGCGTCCTGCTGCGCACCTACACCGACGTCTGGGAGCTGCGGCGGAAGGGAGCGCGCTCGCTCGAGGAGGTGTTCACGGCGCCTCCCGTGGCGGTGACGTCCGCGCCGCAGGTCCAGCCCGAGGCGATCGCATACGCAGCCGACGGCGCGAGCTACCTGCTCGCCGGCGAAGGCGCGGGCGGCGGCATCTACCGCGCCGGCTGCGTCGAGCCGGCAGCGGCGCGCTGACGGCGCGGCGCGCACGACGGCAGCACGCTCACTGCGGGGCGAGACGCAGCGTGAGCGGGTGGTCGAGCCAGCGAACGAAGACGTCGCTCCAGTGCTTGTCGGCCATCGCCGCCGCCACCTGGTCGGCCATCTCCGGCACGGCCACCCCGGTGACCGACGGGAACTCGAGACCGGCGATCCGCACCGCGATCACGGGCTTGGTCACGTTCTCGGCGAAGCGCTCGGACGCTCGCCCACCGAGGCGGACGTAGAGCTGTCCGTCGAGCACGACGAACCACACCTTGAACCAGTGCTCGTCCTCACCCGGTGCCTGCGTGCGCAGCTCGATCGTGCTCTCGCCTTGCCAGGCGGTCGGGCTCCAGGTGGCCTGCGGACCGGCGACCGTGGCGATGGCGCTCGTCGAGGCCGCGATCAGAGCGACGACGACGGCGATCGTGGTCGCGAGGCGCGACGCGATGCTCATGTCTCCTCCCGTGCGGCGGGGGTCGGAACGCCGCGCCTCTCCATACACGGCTCGCGCCGTCGAGCCGAGCGCGACGGCCCGATGGTCGTGCGGTCGCCGGGGTTTCGTGCGAAGGTCGGGGTCCATGCCCGGAGCAGGAGGAGACGTGCGAGCAGACCGTGGATCGTCGATTCGGGGAGCATTGTGGCTCGTAGCGAGCTTGCTCGGCGCGAGCGCCGCGTCGGCGGCCGAGCACGCCGCGCCGCTACGGGTGCGCAGCTGCGAGCCGCCGGCGGCCGAGAAGGCCGCTCCCGTACAGGTGATCGAGAAGCTCCACGCCGGGATGATCGCGGTCATGCAGAGCGCCGCGACCACGCCGTTCGAGGGCCGCGCCGAGCGCCTCGAGCCGCTCCTCCAGCAGGCCTTCGATCTCGACTTCATGGCGCGAAAGTCGCTCGGACGGAGCTTCGAGACGCTGTCGGCGCACGACCAGAAGCGCTGGATCGAGGTCTTCCATCGCTTCATGGTGGCGAACTACGCGGGTCGCTTCACGGGCTACTCCGGGCAGAGGTTCGAGACCCTCGGCGAGGAGGAGGCGGCGCAGGACACGGCGCTGGTCCGAACGCGGTTGATCGACCCCGGCGCCGAGAACGTGGACCTCGCCTACCGGATGCGCGCGAGCGACGGCACCTGGCGCATCATCGACGTCTACCTGAAGGGCACGGTGAGCGAGCTCGCACTGCGGCGCTCGGACTTCACGGCGATCCTCGAGCGGCAGGGGTTTCCGGCGCTGATGGAGAGCGTCGAGGCGAAGATCGCCGACCTGCGCGCGGGCAAGGTCAAGTAGGGTCGTCGGGCTTCGGCGTGCTCGCGAGCGCCTGCGCGGGCGACGGCCGGCCGTCGCTCGCGGGCTCGGCCGACGCGCTCGCGTCCTCGCTCGCCGCGAGCTCTCCGAGCGTCGCCATGCGGTCCTGGTAGTAGGCGCTGCGCAGCGCCGCGTAGTAGTCGAGCGAGCCCTGCTCCAGGCGCTTCAGATCCTCGCCGTGCTGCGCGCGCAGGGTGAGACCGTCCGTCCCCTCCTGCACCGACGCGACGACCAGCGGCGTCGGGCCCAGCAGGTAGATCGTCGGCTGCATCGCGACGTCCACCAGGGTGCCGATGCCGTCGCGCACCGTCGTCGGGCCGAGCAGCGGCACGATCAGGAAGGGTCCGCTGCCGAAGCCGGTGCGCGCGAGGGTCTGCCCGAAGTCGGCGTCGTGCCGCTCGAGACCCATGTCGGTCGCCGGATCGAAGAAGCCGGCGAGCCCGATGAGGGTGTTCACCGAGAAGCGCGCGAACGTCGTGGCGGCGTGAGCGAGCTCGCCCTGCAGGACGTCGTTGACGAAGATCGCCGGCGACTCGAGGTTGGCGAAGAAGTCGCGCACGCTGCGCTGCGCACGGTCGGGCACGACGTACACGTAGGCGTCGGTCACCGGATCGAGCACCCAGCGGTCGACGGTCTGGTTCAAGCTCAAGGTCCGGCGGTTGATGCCCTCGAACGGGTCGGGAAACGAGGTCGGGCGGTCGTCGAGCTCGAGCTCCAGCGCCTCGTCCGCCGCCGCGGCGCGTTGCTGCGCACGCGCGCGGGACTCCTCCTCCGCGGCCGCGTCCGGGGACGCCGGAGCGATGCCGACCGCCGGTGCCCCGGGTACCTCCGACTCCCCCTCGACGGGAATCTCGATGCTGTGCTCGACGGGCGTCGGAGCGCTCGCCACCGTCGCCTCGGACGGCGCGGGCATCGGATCGCTCCCAGCCGCGGGAGCGCCGCCCGCGACCTCGGAGTCGCGGTCGAGACCGCCGGCCAGAGCACGGTCCGCGACGAGCGGCGCCGACAGGAGCGAGACCGCGAGGATCGACAGCCACACGCGAACGACGGACCGCAACCCGCTCGTGCGCGCGCGTCCACCCGACGGCTCACCCAGGACGCGCATCCATTTTCAGCATACGAGAAAGGCCGCTGAGCGGCCAGACGGATCTCGCGACGTGCGGCCCGAGCCCGCCGCCGCCGCAGATGCGCTCGTCGAGCGCGCCCGCGGCGCCGCACGGCGACGAGCGTGCGGTGCGTCGGTGCGCGCGGGCCGACCCGGCGCACCCCTCCTAGCGCAGCTCGCTGAGCACCCAGGCCGCCGTGTCCTCCGGCAGCTCGGGCAGGTAGCGCAGGAACTCCTCGACGTCCTCGCCGACCAGGTTGCGCGTCATGTTGGCGCGCAGGAAGTCGAGGTAGTGCGCGGCGACGCGCTCGCTGAGCAGACCGCAGCGGCGGAGCGTCGGCACGACGAAGCCCTGAACCGGGCCGAGGCGCTTGCCCTTCTTCTCGTTCTTGGTGAGCTCGTCCATCTCGGCGTGCAGGCAGTTGAGCAGCTCGGTCGCGTCGATGCCGACCTCCGCCCACACCTTCAGCACCTCGCCGAGGAACGCCTGCGAGTTGCGGTTGTCGATCAGGGTGCGCGACGCTTCCAGCGCGAAGTCCTCGAGCTCGGTGCGCTCGGCGTCGGACAGGCACGGCACGCAGCGATCGATGTACTGCACGCCGTACGCGTGGTGGCGCGACTCGTCGCGCGCGACGTACGTCAAGAGCTCCTTCAGCAGCGGCTCCTCGGTGAGCGTGCGCATGTCCTTGAACGAGTAGAGTGCCAGCCCCTCGACGACGATCTGCATGCCGACCAGCTTCTTCATCCAGTCGCCGGTCTCGAGCGTGCCGTCGAGGACCTTGCGCAGCGGTGCCGCGATCGGACGGATCTCGTCGAGCTTGTCGATGTACTTCGCGAAGACTTCCACGTGGCGCGCTTCGTCCATGGTCTGCGTCGCGGCGTAGAACTTCGCGTCGGTGTGCGGCACCGCGTTCACCAGCTGCGCCGCGACCATCAGCGCGCCCTGCTCGCCGTGCAGGAACTGGCTCAGACGGAACGAGGCCGTGCGCCGCGTCACCTCCCAGAGCTGCTCCTCGGAGAGCGACTTCCAGTACGAGCACTGCTCGATCGGCAGCGGCGAGCCGAGCGGCGTGGTGGCGAACTTCGCGTGGTCGATCGGACGCTCCCAGTCGAGGTCGCGCTCGGCGACCCACTGCGCCTCGGTCGCCTTCACGTACAGGTTGCGCAGCTCGTCGACCTCGGGGTCGTAGTTCCACTGGTAGATGATCTGCATCGCCGTATCGAGCGGCGGCTCCTGCGTGTCGGTCTTGATCGTGAAGTCGCTCATGGGTCTCTCCGATGTCTCGTGGCTCGTGGACGCGCGATCGACACCGTGGTGTCGCCGACCGTGCGGATGACGTCGTGCAGAGCGGCCACCGCGTCCTGCGCGCGGCCCGCTTCCATGGCGGCGATGGCGTCGTCCATCGCCGGCAGCAGGCGACCCGGGTCGGGCCGCAGACGGCCGCGCGCATCGCACAGCGGCTCGGCAGAAAGAAAGGCGTGCGTGCGCCGCGCGAGCATCTGCCAGACGCGGTTGCGCGTCATGTCGGCGAGCACGACGATCACGTCGCGCAGCGCGCGCGAGCGCTCCTCGAGCTCGAGGCTCGTGTCGGCGACCTTCGCGCGCAGCGCCTGCAGCGGTGCCAGGTCGCCCGGCCGGCAGCGCTCGATCGCGAGGCGGCCCATCTCGAGCAGCAGCGGACGGATCACCTCGTTCATGTCGGCGAGGAGATCGAGGTCGATGCGCCCGCCGTGGAAGATCATCGCCGGCAGCGCGCTGAACGAGGCGTCGATCAGCGGCAGCACGGTCGCGCCGTCGCCCTGACGCACGGACACCAGGCCGAGCCCCTCGAGCACCTTGATCGCCTCGCGCACCGAGGTGCGGTTGACCTGGAATTCCTCGGCCAGCTCGCGCTCGGGCGGCAGCTTGTCGCCGGCCGCGAAGCGACCGTCGAGGATCGCGTCGCGCAGCTGCTCGGCGACGTCCTGGTGCAGGCGGCGGCGGGCCGGTGGCTGGAAGGGCAGCAGGCTGCGATGGGTCGCGGTCACGAGTCGATGGGTTATCCGATGGTCCAACCAATTGTCAACCAGGCGGCGCGTTCGATCCGGCGCGCGCACGTCGTGTCCGGACCTTGCGCCGCGCCCGGGCGAACCCGAGAGTCGACCGGCGAGCCGGCTCGCGCCGAGCGGCGTTTGCTGGCAGGGACACGCGGTGCACGAGGCGCGGCACATCGACGAGACCAGACCGGGGACGGATCCCGCGGCGCCGGCGCGCGCGGCGCCGCGACGCCGTCCGCTGCGCACGGCGCTGCGGATGGTCGTCGCCCTCGCCCTCCCCTGGCTGCTGCTCGAGGCGGGGCTGCGCGTCACGGGCTGGCAGCCGCCCGACCTCCGGCCACGGGTCGCTCTCTTCCCGCGCTTCCCGGACTTCTACCGGCCGCACCGCGAGCTCGGCTGGGTGCTGAAGCCCGACCTCGACTGGCAGGGCCTCGAGGTCGCGATCCCGTTCCGCACCGACGCGAGCGGCAACCGCGTGCACGGCGACGGGGTCGCGACCGGCGAGGTCGTCGTCGACTGCGTCGGCGACTCGAGCACCTTTGGCTTCGGCGTGCCCGAGGGCGAGACCTACCCCGCCCGGCTGGAAGCGCTGCTGCGCGACGCGACCGGCGATCCGCGGCTGCGCGTCCGGAACCTCGGCGTGCCCGGTTACACGGCCTACGAAGCGCGCATCCTCGCCGAGCGCGACGGCCCGATCGCACCCGTCACGCTGGTCATGATGGGCTTCAACGACCACTTCCCGGCGACCCGCACGCGCTTCGCGAGCCTGTGGCTGCGCCGCGCCGCCTACGCCTGCTTCCGGAGTCGCGCCTGCGCCTTCGTCTTCGACCGCGCGACCCGGCCCGATCCGTCGCAGCCGCCGCCGAAGCCGCAGCCCGCCGACCGCTACGTTCCCGACGTCCCGCCCGACGAGTACCGTGACCAGCTCGTGCGCACCGTGCGCGCGCTGCGCGCCGCGGGCAGCGAGCCGATCCTGCTCGTCTATCCGTCGATCGCCATGACCGAGGGGCTGCGCGAGCAGATCGCCGAGTTCTGGGAGCAGCCGCTCGACCAGGTGGACGCGAACCTCGCGGCGCACACCGAGTACCAGGCGATCACGCGCGAGGTGGCGGCGCGCGAGGGCGTGCGGGTCGTGGACCTGCCGCCGCCGTTCGACGCCGCGGGCAACGTGCGCCTGCACCTCGACTGGGTGCACCCGAACGCCGAGGGTCAGGCGCTCATCGCGGCGTCGGTCGTGGGGCCGGTGCAGGAAGCGCTCGCCGCGCAGCGTTCGTCGTCGAACCCGTGAACGTCGCGCCCCTTCTCCGTGCCGCGGCGCTGGGTGGTGTCGTCGTGGCGATCGTGGTGGCGGTGGCGAGCCTGCGGCCGCGCGGACCCGGTGCCACGTGCCGCACGGAGCTCGGCGCGTGCCGGAGCGCTGCGGCACCGCGCTGCGGGCTCGACCTCGACGACTGGCGCGTCACCCGCTCACTCACCTCGGGGCTGCCGATCGACCGCAGCCACTCGGCGTGCGTGCGCGCGGCCGGCGTCGTCGCGGTCGTGCCGCAGCCGCCCGACGTCTCGGGCGACACGCTGGTCGCGCGCGAGCCGGCGGCGCGCCGCGACGAGCAGCGCGCGAGAATTCGGCTGGACGTCGTCGGGAGCATGCCCGACCACTGGGCCTTCGGCGTCGCCGGCACGTTCCTCGACGTCGACACCCCGCACGGCTGCGACGACCTCGTCGTCCGCCCGCCGGTCAACGCGGCGTACGCGCTGATCGGCGGCAACTGGCAGAGCCGGCCGCACGGCTTCTACTTCGAGCGCCTCGCCGACGCCTGCGTCTACGACGGCGAGGATCCGGACTGCGCCGGCGAGCACGCGTTCGTCGCGCACGAGTTCTCGGCCGGCGAGAGCTTCGCGCTCGACCTCGCGCTGCGCACGGCCGACGGGGCGCACTGGCTCGAAGCGGCGGTCGCGGCGATCGAGCCGGACCCCTCCGGCAACCCGAGCGGGCGGCACCGCGCGCTCGGCCGCATGCGCCAGCGCGTCGACGCGCCGTGCTGGCTCGCCTCCGGCGCGACCGGCAGCGCGCTCGTCGTGGTGATCCCCGATCCCGATCCGGCGACGCACGGTCCGGAGTCGCGCGTCGAGGTTTCGGGCTTCGCCTGGCTCGACCCGGAGGCCGCACCGTGAGCGCCGCCCCCGGCCTCCTGCGGCGCGTCTGGCACGCGCTCCGCGGCCTCGTCGGCGCGCCCGGCGACGGGCGCGCCGACACGGGCGGCGTCGACGTCGTGGTGCCGGTGCACGACGCGCGCGCCGACGTCGAGCGCTGCTTGAGGAGCGTCCTGCGGCACGCGGCCGGCGACGTGCGCGTCGTGGTGGTGGACGACGCCAGCCGCGACGCCGGCCTCGTCGCCTGGCTCGACGACCTCGCCGCGCGCGAGAACCGCGTCGTGCTGCTGCGCAACCCGAGAAACGTCGGCTTCGTCAAGAGCGCAAACCGGGGCATGGCGGCCGGGCCGGGGCGGGACGTCCTGCTGCTCAACAGCGACACCGAGGTTCCGGCGGGCTCTCTCGAGCGTCTCCGCGCCGCAGCCCACCACGATGCGCGCACCGGGATCGTGTCGCCGTTCACCAACGACGGGACGATCCTGAGCCTGCCCGAGTGGATGGTCGCCAATCCGCTGCCGGCGGGCCTGGACGTCGCCGCGTTCGACGCGCTCGTCGCCGGCACCAGCGCGCGCGCGCGCCCCGAGATCGTCACCGCGCACGGCTTCTGCATGTACCTGCGCCGCGCGGTGCTCGATCGCGTGGGACTCTTCGACGAGGCGTTCGGACGCGGGTACGGCGAGGAGAACGACCTCTGCGAGCGCGCCAAGGCCGCGGGCTTCGCGATCCGCGCCTGCGACGACCTGTTCGTCTGGCACCGCGGCAGCGCGTCGTTCTCGGGCGAGGTGGACGCGCTCAAGACCGCGAACCTGGCGGTCCTCGGCGCGCGCCACCCGCGCTACCACGACGACGTGCAGGCCTTCGTGCGCGCGAACCCGCTCGGCGACGCGCAGGAGAGCGTCCGCTACCAGCTGGCGCGGCGCGAGCGCCGGCGCGCGCCGGCGATGCTCTTCGTCCTGCACGCCGATCCGTTCACCGATCCGCGAACGACGGCGGTCGGCGGCACCGAGCTGCACGTCCTCGACCTGCTGCGCGCGCTCGCGCTGCCGCGTGCGGTGGTGACGTGGCCCGGCGCCGACGGCATGCACGCGGCCGAGATCGCGCACGGCGCGCTCGCCGGGCGCGTACCGCACCTCTTTCCCCGCAGCGAAGGTGGAGCCGCGACGGCCGACGAGCGCTTCGCGCTGGCCGACCCGGCGCGCGAGCGTGCGTTCGCGTCGCTGGTCGAGGCGCTCGACGTCGGCGCGGCGCACCTGCACCACCTCGCGGGCTGGCCCGCGCGCATCTGGCGGGTGCTCGCCGAGCGCGGCGTCCCGTTCGCGTTCACGACGCACGACTACCTGTCCACCTGCCCTTCGTTCTACCGCCTCGACCTGACGACCTGCCGGACGTGCGCCTGCCTCGAGGGCCCGGCGTCGGACGCCGAGCGCTGCCTCGCGGCCTTCCACGACGCGTGCGGGATCGCGCCGGCCGCCGATCCGCTGGCGCGCATCCGCGCCCAGCGCACCGAGCACGCTGCGCTCCTCGCCGCCGCGGGCGCGGTCGTCGCGCCCTCGGAGGTCGCGCGCGGGATCGTCGCGCGCGCCTTCCCGGACGTCGCGCCACGCTGGCACGTGATCCCGCACGCGCTGCCCGTCACGCCCGCGACGGCCGCGCGTGCGCCGCGCGCAGGCGACGCCGTGCTGCGCGTCGCGCTGCTCGGCGCCCCGTCCGCGCCGTGGAAGGGCGCCGATCTGGTGCTCGCCGCGATGCGCGCGACGCGCGGCACGCCGCTCGCCTGGCACGTGTTCGGCGACGCCGGCGCGCACGGCTTCCCGCAGCGCGTCGCCGAGGCGCTCGGCGACGGCACCACGCACCTGCAGGTGCACGGACGGTACGTGCGCGAGGAGATCGTCTCCCTGCTCCAGCGTGCCGCGATCGACGTCACCCTGATCGCGTCGCCGTGGCCCGAGACCTTCTCGTACACGCTGAGCGAGTCGTGGGCAGCGGGCGTTCCGGCGATCGTGCTCGACGGCGGCGCGCCGGCCGCGCGCGTGCGCGCGAGCGGTGCCGGCATCGTGGCGCGCGACGTCGCCGAGGTCGTGGCGGCGCTCGAGCAGCTCGCGCGCGATCCGGCGCTGCTCGACGCGCTCGCCGGCGCGGCGCGCGCCGCGGCCGCGCACGAGCCGACGCTCGCGGAGAACGCCGCACGCCACCGGACGGCATACGGAGACGCGCTCGCCCGGCTCGCGCCGCGCGCGACCGACCCGCCCTGGGGTGCGCGCGACCGCGCGCTCTTCCTCGCCCACCGCGCGGCCCTCGGCGTGCGCTGAGCATCGCGCGTCAGCTCGAGGCGCCCCGCGCGACCACGTCGCCCGCGGGTGCCGCGAGCAGGTGATCGATCTCGAGCCACGCGTGCCAGTCCCACGGCCGCTCGCGGACCACGCCTTCGAGCGCGGGCAGGACGGCGCGCAGCACGGCGTCGGGATCGCCACCTCGCGCCGGGGGGTGGAAGCGCACGGTGCGCACGCCTCCTTCGACCGCTCCGTCGAACGGGACGACCGGCGCACCGTGCGCGAGTGCGAGGCGCAGGATGCCGCTCGGCAGGCTCGCCGGACGACCGAAGAGAGTGGCCGTCGCGCGGTCGCGCAGTGGCAGCGCCGCCACCGGGACGTCGAGCAGCGCGACGACGGCGCCGCCCGCGGCGAGGTGCGCGTCGAGCGCCTCGCGCACGCCGGGTCCGGTCTCGATCCACGGACGCCGGAGGACGCGCGCCAGGTAGCGCAGCCGCGCCGCGCCCACGACGCGGTCGTAGCGGCTCGCCCCCGGCGGCGTCGGCGCGCGCAGAAACGCGGGCGAGAAGCCGAGCCGCCGCAGGACCTCGAACACGGCGAGGCCGCCCGACAGGTGGAAGCCCGCGAACACGGCCGCGCCTGCGGGCGGCAGGTGGTGCTCGCCCACGACGCTCGCATCGGCGCAGGACGCTCCGACCCGCGCCCACGCGCGGCAGGCGTCGAGGTCGTCGCGCGCGCGCGCGGCGACGAAGCGCCGCCGGACGCCCTCGCCCGCCGCGACGTCACCGAGCAGACGCGCCGCCGCCTCGCCCGCGACGTTGCCCGCGTGGCGGAGACGGGCGCCGCCGAGCAGGTCGGTCAGCCGGTCGCTCGCGCGCTCGGCGGCGCCGGCTGGGAGCGCGAGACCGAGCACACGGGCGGCGAGATCACGATCGCGGAACATGCCGGCTCCGGGCGCGCACAGGAGCGCGAGCGAAGCACGACACCCGCCACGGTGCCAGTGTTGCCGGCAGCGTTGCGCGCCGTGCGACGCGACGTTGCACCGGCGAAACGCCGCGTTGCCGGCGTCGCCAGTCGAGGCCCGCACACGCGTCGTCGCGCCCGCGGAGCGGCGTTTGCTCTCGTGCCGCGCCGGAGGTGCGAGGCGATGTCGGAGCGATGCTGGCTGCTGACCGGCGCGAGCGGCTTTCTCGGTGGCGAGATCCTGCGCGAGATCGTCCGCAGCGACCCAGGCGCGCGCGTCTACGCGACGCTCCGCGCGACCGCGGGCGAGCTCGAAGGCCGCGCTGCGTCGCTCGGCTGGCGGTCGCTCGCGCCGCACGTCGTGCCCGTTGCCGCCGACCTCGCACGCATGCGCCTCGGCCTCTCGCCGCGCGACCTCGGGCGGCTCGGCGGCGAGGTCACGCACGTGATCCATGCCGGCGCGACCGTGCGCTTCGACGAGCCGATCCACCGCGCGCGTCAGGTGAACGCGTACGGCACGCGGCAGCTCCTCGAGCTCGCACAGCGCATGAGCCGCCTCGAGCGCGTGCTGCACGTGAGCACCACGTTCGTCTGTGGTGATCGCGCCGGGCTGCTGGTGGAGGGGCCGGCCACCGCCGGACGCTTCCGCAACACCTACGAGCGCACCAAGCTCGAGGCCGAGGAGGCGGTGCAGCGCGCCATGCCGCGCCTGCCGATCACGGTCGTGCGGCCGAGCATCGTCGGACCCGCGACCATGCTGCCGGGCGAGCGCGCCGCGGCAGGACCGGACGAGCAGCAGGCGCGCTTCCTGATGCTGCTGCGGCTCTACTTGACGCACGGCTGGCGCTGGGTCCCGGGCACGCCGTCGTCGGTGGTCGACATGGTCCCGGTCGACCTGGTGGCGCGGGCCGCGCTCGCCCTCGCGCGACGCCCGTACGCCGACGGGCGCTGGTACCACCTCGCCGCCGGCCCGCGTGCCGCGACCTTGCGCGAGCTCGGCGCGATCGCGAGCCGCACCTTCCGCGTGCCGCCGCTCGGGTTCGCGCCGCCCCGCCTCTTCCGCGCCGCCATGCGCTGCTTCGTCTGGGGGCGCGCACGGCCGATGCTGGATCGCGCGGCACCCTTCGTGCCCTACCTGAGCGTCCGCACGCGGGTCGACACCACCGACTCGCAGCGCGTGCTGCGCGAGCTCGGCATCGCCATGCCCCCGGTCGTCGAGCTGTTCACCGCCCTGCTGGCGCGCTTCGCGGCCGCCGGCGACACGAGGCGCGACGCCTCCTCGCCCGCGGCGGCTCGCCCGCCCGCGCGCTTCAGCGCAGGCCGCGCTCGCGAAGAAGGCGCGCGGCGCGCGGCGGGACGTCCGTCATGATCGCGTCCACGCCGAGGTCGAGCAGCGCCACCATCTCGGCCGGGTCGTCGATCGTCCACACGTGCACTTCGAGGCCCAGCGCGTGCGCGTGCGCGACCGAATCGGCGGTGACGAGCGCGATGCCCTCGAACGCGGGTGGGATCTGCAGCGCGACGCCCGGCGGACGATACGCGTCGAGCGTGCCGCCGTGCCAGGCGGTGACGAACTCGAGGACGTCCTCGGCCGAGAAGCTCGTCAGGACGTCGGGCGCGGCCGCGCGGATGCGCGCCATGATGCGCCCGCCCTCGGCGGCGAGCAGCACGCGTGTGCGCGCGCCGTGACGGTCGAGCACGGCGAGGACCGCGTGCTCGATCGCCGGCTCGTCCTGCTTGATCTCGACGTTGAGCGGCACGCCGGGAAAGGTCGCCAGCACCTCGTCGAGCGTCGGCACGCGCACGCCACGGCCGCGGAACGGGAAGTCCCCCGCCTCACCAACGAAGCGTGCGCCGGCGTCGTACCGGCGGAGCTCGTCGAGGGTCATCGCGCGCACCTCGCCGACGCCGTCGGTCGTGCGGTCCACGGTCGGATCGTGGATCACCACGACGTGGCCGTCGCGCGTTGCGTGCACGTCCATCTCGAGCCGGTCGGCACCGGCGTCGAGGCCTGCTGCGAAGGCCTCGATGGTGTTCTCGGGCGCGATCTTCGCGCCGCCACGATGGGCGAACAGGCGCGGGCGGGGGCCGTCGAGGTAGCGCATGCCGGCGTTCTAGCGCTTCACCTTGCCGCTCGCCGTGAGCGGCAGGGCGGGCACGACACGGAACTCGACCGGCACCTTGTAGCGCGCGAGCGCCGCACGACAGTGCGCCCCGAGCCGCCGGGCGTCGAGCGGGCGAGTGGGATCGCGCGGCACCACGTCTGCAACCGGCACCGCGCCCAGGTGAGCGTGCGGCCGCCCGACGACGCGCGCCGCCGCGACCTCGGGATGCCCGAGCAGCACCGCCTCGATCTCCTCGGGGAAGCACTTCGAGCCCGAGACGTTGATCACGCTCCGGGTGCGCCCGACGAGCCGGAGCGCACCCCGCGCGTCCGCGCGGGCGACGTCGCCGGTCGCGAACCAGCCGTCGGCGACGATCTGCTCGCGCGCTCGCAGCGGCGACAGGTAGCCGTCGAGCATTCCTGGGCCGCGCAGGAAGAGCTCGCCGGCCTCGCCGGCCCGAACGGGGCGACCGGCTTCGTCGCGCAGCTCGGCGGCGAAGTCGGGCAGCGGCGGCCCGACGTCCTCGGGGTGCTCGCGCGGTCGGTCGTTCAGGGCGACGAGGCCGGCCTCGATGATGCCGAGCGCCTGCGCGGGCGCGACGCCGTAGCGCGCATCGAAGGCGCGCGCGGTCGCGACCGGCAAGGAGGCCGCGGTGGACACCGCGAGGCGCAGGCTCGGCCACCCGTCGCCGGAGCGCTCGGCCGCGAGCAGAGCGACGTGGAACGGCGAACCGTACAGCACCGTCGCCTGGTGCTCGCGCGCCACCGCCAGCAGCTCCGCGGCGACGTGCCCCGACGCGAGCACGGTCGTCGCGCGCTGCGCGAGATAGAGCAGGATCGACGCCGCGAAGTGGTGCGCCATCGGCATCGTCCACAGGATCCGATCGCGGGCCGAGATGGCGAGGCCGCGGTTCGCCGCGGCGATGCGCGCGACCAGCGTGCGGTGCGACAGGATCACGCCCTTGCTGGTGCCGGTGGTGCCGGAGCTGAAGCGCACCAGGGCCGGGTCGAGCGCCGCGATCGCGGGCTCGTCGTGTGGCGAGCGCGCCTGCGCCTCTCCGCCCGTTGGCCGGACGACGCGCACCGTCGTCCCGGCCACGTCGAGCGTCGCGACGGCCCCGCCGTCGGGCGCGTCCCAGCGGAAGCCATCGGCGACCAGCACGGCGCGCGGGTGCAGCGCGCGCAGCATCGCGCGACGCTCGGGGGGCGCGAGCTCGCCGGCGACCGGTACGACGCAGCCGCCCGCGCGCAGCACGGCGAGCGCGAGGACGACGTGCGCGATGCCGTTCGGCGCAGCGACGCCGATGCGTGCGATGCCGTCGGGTGCGGCGACCACACCGCTCGCGCGCAGTCGCTGTGCGGTGTCTTCCACCAGCGCCGCCAGCGCGCCGTACGACACGGACCGCAAAGCGCGCGCCGGACGCTCGGCCGCGGTCGCGTCGAGCAGCGCGATCTGCGCGTCGTCGCCGCAGCACCCCAGGAGGTGGTCGACGACGTTCACGCCGATCGCGTCGTGCACGTCGCGACGCCCTCGCCGGCGCGCCGCGACGCGTTGACCGCGTCGGCGAGCGCCGACGTATCGTAGTGCGCGACGCCGCGAGCGGCGAGCAGTGCTGCGGCGCGGCCGGCCGCCTCGCCGGTCGCGAGGCACGTCCCGATCACGCGCAGCGACGCCTGCGCCTCGTGGCTCGCCGCGATGCACCGCCCCGCGACCAGCAGGTTCGCCACACCCCGCGGGCGCAGCGCCCGGAGCGGGATGCCGGTGGGGCGGCCGTCTCGCGGATAGCGGAGCCGTGGCCCGGTCGCCTGCTCGCGCAGCTCCATCGGCCAGGTGGCGAGGGCGATCTGATCGGGAAAGGTCGCTCCCTCCTCGACGTCCGCGGTCTCGACGCGGATCTCACCGAGCGCGCGTCGGCTCTCGCGGACGCCGACGCGCGCCGGCAGCGCCGCGATCCAGCAACGGGCGAAGCCGTCGACGTGCGCGCGCAGGAATCGCTCGAGCGCGAACGCGAGCGCGCGACCGTGCACCTCGAGCGCCGCGAGGCAGCGCGCGTCGAGCGGGTCGTAGGCCATCCGGTCGGGCGGGTCGAGATCGATCGTCACGAACGCCTCGCCGGTGCGGTCGGCGGCGCGCAGCGACGCGCCGCGAGCGCCGCCGGGAAGCTCACCCGCACGCACCGCGGTCGCGATGCGGTGCGCGACGCGGAGACGACGGTCGTCCACCAGCGCGCCGGCGTCGAGCCCCTCGAGGACGAAGACGTACGCGGGCCGCTGCAGCCGCGGCGCGTCCTCGATCTCGAAGCCGGCACCGACGAGCGCAACGACGGTGGCGTCGCCCGAGGCGTCGACCACGGCGCCGGGCAGCACGGTCTCGCGCACGCCGCGGCAGAACAGCTCGACGCTCGCGACGCGCGCACCGCCGCACGCGGCGATCGCCGCGGTGTGGAAGCGGACCTCGAGCCCCGCCGTCTCGCGGGCGAGCTCGTCGGCGACGCGGGCGAACGCCGCCGGGCGGTGCGGCAGCACGTCCACGCGACCCATCCTGACGGGACCCCATGCTCCGCCGCACGCTTGCAGGCGGTCCGCGACCTCCGTCGCGAGCCCCGGATTCGCGGGCACCGCACCCGGCTCGTCGCGCAGCAGGTAGAGGCCGCAGACGGAGTGCACCAGCGCCGCCGTCGCCATCCCGCCGAGCGTCCCGTGCCACTCGACGAGCAGCGTGCGGGCGCCGCTCCGCGCCGCGGCGACCGCGGCCGCGAGTCCTGCGCTCCCGCCGCCGACGACCAGCACGTCGCAGGGCGTCCCGCCGGTCGTCGTACCGCCGGAGGTGGCGCCGAAGGTCCCGCCGACCGTCTCGCCGGTCAAAGGACCCCGTCGCGCGCTGCAAGCCGGCGGGAGACGGCGGCCGCGAGCGAGCGGATGCAGGCGAAGTTCTCGCGCGTCAGGTCTTCCTCGGGAAGCCAGAGCCCGAAGCGACCCTCGATGAGCAGCAGGAGCTGCATGATCGCCATCGAGTCGAGCCCGGCGTCCGCCAGGCTCGCCCCGGGCTCGAGGCCGTCGGCGCCGTCCAGCAGGTGCTCCTCGACCAGCTCGAGGAGCTCGCGCTCCAGGTCGGGATGCGCGCGGAAGGCAGTCGGATCGGCGGTCATGAGCTGCTTCGATTTGTGGAATACGCAGCCCGCCGGCGCAAGCGAGCCCCGCCCGCAGCGCTGCGTTCTCACATGCGCTGCGCGCGCCAGTACCAGGTGCCCCACACGTTGACCGCGATGCTGAGCAGGACCAGCGCCGGGAGCGGCCAGCGCCACTGCCCGGGACGAAGGTCGTTGCGCAGCGCCAGGGCGACGATCAGGAACGGCGTGAAGTCGAGCGTGTAGCGGCTGCCGAATTGCCGCCATCCGTCCCAGAAGTAGCAGAGGTACAGCGCGAAGGTCATGGCGCACGCCGCGAGCGCGAGGCGTCCGAGGAGCTTCGCGTCGGGCGCGTTCTCGCTCCAGCCGCGGCGGAACAGCAGCAGCACCGCGGGTGTGGTCGCGAGCAGGCTCAGGCCGTGGTCCGTCAGGATGAGATACGGCCACTCCCGGCTCAGCTCGGGGATGCGCAGGAAGTACTGGTAGACGTTGCGCCCGACGTAGCGCCAGCTGAACGAGCCGTGCTCGGGGTTCAGCAGCTCCTGGTTCGCGAGCAGGTAGCCGTTGTTGAGGAAGTCGCCGAAACGGGCGAAGTTGTAGAAGCCGAGCAGGAGGCCGGTGGCGAGGAGCGGCAGGGCGAACTTGACGGCGGTACCCGGATGGGGACGGCGGTACAGGGCGAGCACGAAGAACACCGGCGTCCCGAGCGCCGCCGGCGACCGGCTGGTCGCCGCAATCGCACAGAACAACCCCAGGAGATACGGGTTCGCCTTACCGAGACCCTCGATCCAGGCGAGGGTCAGCGCCGCGACCGCGAGCAGATGGGCGAGCATCCACGTATTGCCGTACCAGGACGCGTAGAAGTGCACCGTACCGAGAGCGAAGAGCAGGCCACACCAGTTCGCCGTGCTGCGGCGGACGCCGAGCGAGCCCAGCGCGACGCGCATCAGCGCGACGTTGCACGCGCCGACGACGATCGACACCTTGGCGAGATTGACGGTCAGCCCCCAGATCGCCGCGAGCGGCAGCAGGAACACGGCCGGGAACGGGTCGAAGTAGACGTAGGCCTTGCCGTCGGCGAAGGCGAACTCGGTGAGCCAGGACGGCGGATTCGCGATGTGCAGCCGTCCATTGAGAAACGAGACCGCGAGGTGCAGGTGGTAGTTGAAGAACATGAACCCACCGTCGTTCGACAGCCAGTAGGCGGCGAGCGCGAGCAGGCCCAGCAGCAACGCGTCGAGCCGGGCGTGGTCGCCGCGCTGCGGTGGGGGCGGCGCCGGACGTCGCACGACGGTCACGTCCTCGCCGACGAGCGTCGCGTCGTCGCGGAAGGCCGTCACGTCCGCTCCGACGATCGTCGCGTCCTCGCTGATGTCCCGGTCCGGCATGCGTCGTCCCCGTGCCCCGCGTCCGTCGCTTCGCTCTCCGGCGGCGTCCCGGGACCGTGCGGCGCGAGGCGCGCGTCGTGAGCGCGGCCACGCGGCTGCCCGGGCTCTCGGCGTCGTTCCCTGCGCACAACGAGGAGGACAACGTCGAGCCGATGATCGCCGACCTGCTCGCCGCTTTACCCGATGTCGCCGAGCGCTTCGAGGTCATCGTGGTGGACGACGGCTCGCACGACCAGACGTTCGCCCGCGCATCGGCGGTCGCAGCGCGCGACTCGCGCGTCCGCGTCGTGCGCCACGAGGTGAACCGCGGCTACGGCGCCGCGGTGTGGACCGGCCTCACCGCGGGTACCATGGAGTACGCCTTCTTCACCGACGGCGACCGGCAGTTCGACGTCCGCCAGATCTCCGACCTGATCGCACGGCTGCCCGGGCACGACGTCGTCGTCGGCTACCGCGTCGACCGCCAGGACAACGCCGTGCGCATCATGAACGCGCACGCCTGGAACTGGCTCATCCGGACGCTCTTCGCGGTACCGGTGCGCGACGTGGACTGCGCGTTCAAGCTCTTCGACCGCCGCGTCCTCACCGGCCTCACCATCGAGGCCGGAGGTGCGATGTTCTCGTCCGAGCTGCTCGCCCGCCTGAGGGCGCGCGGCGCGCGCATCGTCGAGGTGCCGGTCAAGCACCTGCCGCGCGAGAAGGGCAGCGCGTCGGGCGGCAACCCGAAGGTCATCGCGCGCGCGTTCTACGAGCTGTTCCGGCTGTACCGCAAGCTCAAGCAGGAAGGCGCCGCGACTTGACGCGCCGCGCCGCGTGCGTGACGCGCCGGTGGCGGATCGGCGGGCGCCCCGCCGCTCAGTCCTCGGAGATCGGCGAGCTGCGCTCGCCGTCTCCTGCGGGCTACGCATTCGCTGCGGTGCGCCCGCCGATCCGCGACCGACGTTCTGCTGCGGCGGGAGCGCCGTACGCTCCCGCCGCGACGATGGTGTTGCTCAGCTCTTGCCGGCCTTCGCGAGCTCGGGATCGATCAGGGCCTTGAACGCGTCGAGCGACTGCGCGCCCGAGAGACGCTTGCCGTTGATGAAGAAGGTGGGCGTCGAGTTGACGCCGATCGCCTCGGCCTCCTCGAGCGTCGCGTCGACCAGCGCCTTGGTCTCGCCGGCCTCGAAGCACGCCTTGACCTTCTCCTGATCGCCGCCGGCGTCCTTCGCCATCGCGAGCAGCTTGTCCTCGAAGCCCTCGTTCGGCACGTCCTTCTGCGCCTTGAACACGGCCTCGTGGAACTTCCAGTACGCGGGGTTGCCGTTCTGCTTGTAGAGGCAGAGGCCGATCATCGACGCCGGCTCCGCCCACGGGTGGATCGAGGTGAGCGGGAACTGCTTGTAGACGAAGGCGACCTTGTCACCGTACGCCTTCAGCACCTCGCCCTGGACGATCTCCTCGGCGCGCGCGCAGAACGGGCACTGGAAGTCGGAGTACTCGACGATCGTCACCGCGGCGTCGGCCGGGCCGATGCGCGGATTCTCGTCGCCGAGCTTGATCGTCTTGAGGACCTGGTCGATCGGATCGACGTTGAGATCGACCGGATCGGCACGCAGGAACCAGCGGCCGTCGGTGGTGATGAGGAACGGCACCTCCTGCGACTGCGGTCCACGCGCGAGCTGCAGCGTACCCTCGTTGAGGCCGGTCACCTCGGACGGCTTGATGTCCGTGACCGTCATGGTGACGTCGTCGGGGATCTGGCCGCTGCTCGTGTAGTAGCGCTTGATCAGCTCGCTGACCTTCGCCTTGTCGATGGCGGCCGAAGCGCCCGCCGCGGGCGCCGCCGGATCCGGCGCGGGCGCCGCAGCGCTGGGTGCTTCGGGCTTCGCCGCCTCCTTCTCGCCCGGCGGCGACGACGGAGAGCACGACAGGAACGTCGCCGCTGCGGCGATCGCGATCCAACGCTTGGTCATTCGAGATTCCTCCAGCAGAAAGGGAACTGTGTATGAGCCCGGCTGATGCCGTGTCAAACGAGGACGAAGGCGGAGTCCTCGCTGTGACCCACCGGCGGGCGGACCATCCTGGCCCGGACGCCGGGGGCGTAGCGCACGAGCGCCGCCGAGTGGGCGAGCGTCGTCAGGACGAGCTCGCCGTCGAGCACCTCGACGACGACCTCGTCGCCGGGTGGGGTGAAGACGCCCTCGCCGTCACGCGCGGCGAGCAGCGAGAACGCCTCCGGGAGGCCGACGATGCGCGTCGTCGGGACGCCGAGCTCGGGTACCTCCGGCTCGGGATCGCGCAGATCGGTGACGAGCGCCGCTGCGCGGATGCCGAGCCCGGCCGCGTCGGTGCGCTTGTCGGCGAGCAGGCTCGCGAGATCACGCACGCCGGCCGCGTCGAGAACGGCGAAGTCGGGCGTGACGCGCTGCCAGAAGTCGAACGCCGTGTCGCGCGGTCCGGCCGCCGCGATCGGTCCCACCGGCATGTCGAGCGCGCCGAGCGCCTGCGCCGCGTCGCCGACCACCAGCGAGCCGGGGGTCGCGAGCCCACCCGCGAACGCGTTGGTCTCCCGGCCGCCCGGGGCTAGGCCGGCCGCCGCGAGCGCGATCGCGCCGACGCGCGCCTCGGCGGCGAGGTCGTCGGCGGTGAACACCAGCATCTCGAGGGCGCTCGGCCGCGCCGGAACGCCGACGCGCACGAACGCCCGCGCCGCGCGCCACGACCCGTAGGGCGGGTGCGCGCGCTCGTCCGCCGCGAGATCGTCGATGACGACGGGGACGAGGCCATCGAGCGACTCCGGCGCGCGCGAGAGCCCTGCGCGACGCCAGCGCTCGCGCCAGAATCCCTCCTGCTCGAAGAGCGTTGCGAGACGTCGGCGCAGTGCGCCGGACGCGTCGCCGCGCTCTGCCTTCTGGTTTGACGAGCCTGCCGCCATGATCGGATCCCGAGTCCTGTGCGTTCGACGGGGCGCGGGCCCCGCGGGTTCATTCCGCCTCGATGCGAAACACGGAGCCGCTCCGGCTCACCACGTAGAGCTCACCGTCCGCATCCTCGCCGAACGACGTGAGCCCCTGGATCCGTCCGTCGGGGTCGAGGTCCGTCGTCAGCTCGCGCAGATCCTCGATGGCGCCGCCGGTCCACCGGAACGAGAACACGCGGTTGGAGCAGTAGTCGCCGTAGAGGTAGCTCCCGACGAGCTCCGGCAGGGCGCTGCCGCGGTACACGTATCCACCGGTGATCGAGCAGCCGGTGTCGCGTCCGTACTCGACGACCGGCAGGGTGAGGCCGGTCGTGTCGCAGCCGGTGGGCGGTGCGAAGCACTGCGATCCTTCCATCACGCGCCAGCCGAAGTTCAGCCCGGCGGCGCCGGCGGGAGCCACGTCCACCTCCTCGAGCTTCCCCTGGCCGACGTCGCCGATGTAGAGGTCGCCGGTCGCGCGATCGACGGAGAAGCGCCACGGGTTGCGCAGGCCCAGCACCCAGACGTCCGGGTCGCCGCCGGGCGCATTGCCGGGCGGGGGCGTCGGGTACCTGTCGACGTCGATGCGCAGGATCTTGCCGAGCTTGCTGTCCGGGTTCTGGGCGTTGTCGAGCGGGTCGCCCGCCGCGCCGCCGTCGCCGAGCCCGACGTACAGGTAGCCGTCGAGGCCGAAGGCCAGCATGCCGCCGTTGTGGTTCGCGAACGGCTGCTCGACGGTGAAGAAGCGCCGCACGGGATCGGGCGAGGCGACGTCCGGGTCGTCGGTGCGCGCGAGCTCGACGACCTCGGTGTCGCCGTCGGCGTTGGTGTAGTTGACGAAGAGGCGACCGCTCTCCGCGTACGCGGGATCGAAGGCGAGGCCCAGGAGCCCGCGCTCGCTGCAGCACGAGACGCGATCGGAGAGATCGACGAACGGCTCGGCGAGGAGCGTCCCGTCGCGCACGACGCGAATCCTGCCGCTCTGCTCGACCACGAAGAGGCGGCTCGCGTCGCCCGGCGGCGCGGTCACGAAGAGCGGCAGATCGAGCCCACTCGCGACCTCGGTGAGCTTGATCGGCCGCAAGCCCGGAGTGCCCGATGGCGTCCCCGTGGCGACCGGCGTCGGACCGGTCGTCGGCTGCACCGACGGCGTCGGTGCGAGCGTGCTCGGCGTGGGCACCGGGCGCGGCCCGTCGCCGCCACCGCCGCCACCACACGCGCTCAGCAGCGCCGTGGTCGCCGCGACGAGCGTGGTCGCGGCGACCGCGGACCGCCGTTGTGGGCTCGGAGTCGTCATCGCGGATCAGGCCATCGCGGCCATCTCCTTCATGAGAGACTCCATGCTCTGCTTCGCGACGGGGCTCGCGAAGAACTCCTTCTCCATCGCGGCACCGAGCTCCTCGGGATCCCACACCGCGTGCTTGAAGTCGCCGACCTGGCGCACCGCCTGCCAGCCCTGGAAGAGGTTCACGCGGCCGTTGCCGACGCGGAACACCTCGCCGTGCACGTTCGCCGCCTTGACGCTCGCGAGCCACACGACGAGCGGTGCGACGTGCGCCGGACCGGCCTTGTCGATCATCGCCTGCGGCGTGTCGTCGACGCGGCCGCGGCCCATCGCGTCGACCGTCAAGCGCGTGATCGCGCTCGGCGCGATCGCGTTCGCGGTGACGCCGTAGCGCGACAGCTCCTTGTCGGCGATGATCGTCATCGCCGCGATGCCCGCCTTCGCGGCGCCGTAGTTGCCCTGCCCGACGTTGCACAGCAGCCCCGAGTCCGACGACGTGTTGATCAGGCGGCCGTGCAGCACGTTGCCCTTCTTGTGCTCCTCGCGCCAGTACGCCGCGGCGTGACGGCAGAGGTTGAAGGTGCCCTTCAGGTGCACGGTCACGACCGAGTCGAAGTCCTCCTCGCTCATGTTGAAGAGCATGCGGTCGCGCAGGATGCCGGCGTTGTTGACCACGATGTGCAGCGCGCCCCACTTCTCGATCGCCGACTGGATCATGCGCAGAGCTGCCTTGTAGTCGGCGACGTTGTCGGCGTTCGCGATCGCGTCGCCGCCCGCGGCCTCGATCGCCGCCACGACCTCTTCCGCAGGGCTCTGGCTCGCGCCGCCGCTGCCGTCGTGGCTGCCGCCGAGGTCGTTCACCACGACCTTCGCGCCGTGCTTCGCGAGCAGCAGCGCCTCCTCGCGGCCGATGCCGCGTCCCGCACCCGTGACGATCGCAACCCTTCCCTCGAGCAGCATTCGATCCTCGTTCTTTCCCTCCGGCGGACGCCGGTGTCGGCCCCGGTGCGTGTCGTTCGGGGTTGGTCGGCAGGCGACTCCGGTCGAGTTAACTGCCGGAGCGCGAGCGGCGCAACCGCTCGCGTCGCCGCGGGACGCGTGCAAGATGGACCACCATGTCGTTCCTCGTCCTGCTCGGCATCGTCGTCCTGGCGGGCGTCTGGGCGGTCTCCGCGTACAACGGCCTGGTCGCGCTGCGGAACCGCTCGGCCGCGGCCTGGAACCAGATCGACGTGCAGCTCAAGCGCCGGCACGACCTGGTGCCGAACCTGGTGGAGACCGTGCGCGGCGCGCTCGAGCACGAGCGCACGACCCTCGAGTCCGTCGTCGCGGCGCGTCAACGTGCGCTCGACGCGCACACGCCCGCGACCAGCGCGGTCGCCGAGCAGGGTCTCTCGCAGGCGCTGGGCAAGCTGTTCGCGGTGGTCGAGGGCTACCCCGACCTGAAAGCCAACCAGAACGTCCTGCAGCTGCAGGAGGAGCTGACCAACACCGAGAACCTGATCGCGTTCGCGCGCCAGCACTACAACGACCTGGTCGCGCAGTACGACATCAAGCGCGAGAGCTTCCCGTCGAACCTGATCGCGAGCCGCTTCGGCTTCGAGCCGCGCGAGTACTTCGTCGCCCCGGACGACGAGCGGACGACGCCGAAGGTGAGCCTGACCGGGCTCGGCGGCGCCTCGCGGCCGCAGGCGTAGCGCCGGCCCGGTCGTCATCTGCTGGCGCGACATGGCTGGACTCCACGCCGCCCCTCGCCGATAGAGGACTCGAGGGGCTCTCACGCCCGGAAAAGCGAGGACGCCATGAGAACGTGGGCAACCATCCTGGTCGCAGCGATCGCGCTCGGTTTCGGAGCGCGCGAGCTCCCGTCGGCAGCACCGGCCACAGCGATCCAGCTCGCGGACATGGGCATGGGCGCAGACGGCCCGCAGCTCGGCGACGCGTCGAACGACATGGTGCTCAGCGATCCCGGCCACGTGCCGGCCGAGGCCGGCATGGTGACCAGCGACCCGGGCTTCGTTCCCGCCGAGGCCGGAATGGTGGTGAGCGACCCCGGCTCGGTGCCTCCCGAGGCGAACATGGTCGTGACCGATCCCGGCTTCGTTCCGCAGGAGGCGCAGATGGACGTCGGGACGCCGCAGGACGACGACCAGCAGGACGACATCACGCAGTGACGTCGCCGGCAGGACGACATCACGTCGTGACGTCGTCCTCGCGCGCCGCGTGCCCGCGCTGACCGCTGCCAGCGTCGCCGGAGCGCTCGGCGTCGCGGCGCTGGCCGGGGCGCTGCGCGGCTTCACCGGCTTCGGCTTCGCGCTCGCCGCGGTACCGGCACTCACGCTGATCGCCGACCCGGTCGACGTCGTCCCCTGCGTCATGCTGCTGCAGGTGATCGCCGGCGCGCAGCTCCTGCCGCGCACCTGGCACGCGGTCGACTGGCGCGCCCTGCTGCCACTCCTCGCCGCCGCGCTGCTCGCGACGCCGCTCGGCACCGGGCTCCTCGCCGACGTCCCGGCCGACCCGATGCGCGCGGCGATCGGCGCCACCGTGCTCGCCGGCGTCCTGCTGCTGGGCGCGGGCATCCGCATCCGGCGCGAGCCGTCGCTGGTCGCGCTGCTCGCGATCGGCGCGGTCTCGGGTCTGCTGAACGGCAGCACCGCGATGGCGGGCCCGCCCGTGATCGTCTACTTCCTCGCCACCGAGCGCAGCGCGGCCGCGAGCCGCGCCTCATTGCTGATGTACTTCTTCATCCTGTCGGTTGCCGGCACGGCGGCGGTCGTGGCGGCGGATCTGGTGACCACGCGCACGCTGGTCGTCGCGGCGCTCATGTTCCCCGCGCTGGTCGCCGGCAACGCGCTCGGCGACCGCTGGTTCGACCGCGCGTCGGCGGACGTCTACCGCCGCATCGCGCTCGTCGTCCTCGCCGTGCTCGCGGTGCTGTCGATCGCGCGTGCGTTCCTGCGATGACCCGGCGACGGGCGCGAGCCGCGCGATGATCGACTTCCACGCCGCGGCCGAGGCGAACCGCCGCCGCTCGCGCTGGCTCCTCGCCCTGGTGACGGCGCTCGCGCTCGCAGTCGGCCTGACGCTCGACGCGCTGCTGCGCTCGACGCCCTTCGTGACCGTGCTGCTCCTCCTCGGGATGGCGCTCGCGCTGCTCGCCGCGCGCGCGTTCGGCGACAAGGTCGTGCTCCTGACGCTGCGCGCGGCGGAGCCGGACCCGGCCGACCCGGAGCACCGGCAGCTGCTCAACCTCGTGCACGAGATGTCGGTCGCGAGCGGGCTGCCGCAGCCGCGCGTGCTGGTGATCCCCGACCCCGCGCCGAACGCGCTGGCGACCGGGCACGACCCCGGGCGCGCGACGATCGCGGTGACGAGCGGACTCCTCGAGAAGCTCGACCGCGCACAGACGCAGGCGGTGGTCGCGCACGAGATGGCGCACGTCGGCAACCGCGACACGCGACTCGGCGTGACCGTCGCGGTGATGGTCGGCGCGATCGCGCTGCTCGCCGACGTCGCGTGGCGCGTACGCTGGCAGCCGTCACGCGGACGCTCCGGCCCGAGCGGAGACGGCAAGGATCCGCTCGCGTTCCTGGTCCCGCTGCTGCTGCTGATCACCGCGCTCGCGCCGATCGCGTCGCGCCTGGTCGCGTTCGCGATCTCCCGCCAGCGCGAGTACCTGGCCGACGCGACCGCGGTCGCGTTCACGCGCAACCCGGAAGCTCTCGCGAGCGCGCTCGAGGTGATCGGCGCCGACCGCCGCCCGACCCGCAGCGGGACGCAAGGTACGGCACACCTGTTCTTCGTCCGCCCGGCGGCGAGCCGCGCGGACGAGCGCCGCGGCTTTCTCGCAGACCTGTTCGCGACCCACCCGCCGATCGCCGACCGGGTCGCACGGCTGCGCGGCATCGCGTAAGAACCCGGCGATGCACCGATACGCGCTGGAGCACCGCGTGTCGCACGCCGACGTCGATCTCCTCGGCGAGGTCAAGATGACGGCGCTGCTCGGTCTGCTCGAGCAGGCGGCGGTCGAGGCGTCGTGGGACTGCGGCTTCGATCCGGCCTGGTACACGGCGCAGGGTCGCGTGTGGATCATCCGCCGCACGCGACTCGAGCGCCTGCAGCCGGTCGGGGGCGGCGACCGGCTGCGCGTCGAGACGCACGTCCTCGACTGGCGCCGCGCGCGCTCGCTGCGCGCCTACGAGGTACGCTGCGCGGACGGGGCCGCGTCGGGTGCGGTGGTGGCGCGCGCCACCACCGACTGGGTGTACTGCGACATGACGAGCGGCCGCCCGGTGAGCGTCCCCGAGGAGATGCGCCGTGGCTTCTCCGGCGCGGAGGAGGTCACGCTGCCGCGTGCGCGTGCCCTGCCGGAGACGGGCGACGGCGAGCCGGTGGCGCTGCCGCTCGTCGTGCGGCCGTCGCTGCTCGACCACGTGACGCACGTCAACAACGCCGCCTACGCGGCGATGCTCGAGGACGGCGCGTTCGAGCTGTTCGCTGCGCACGGCTGGAGCGCGCCGCGCATGCTCGAGCACGGCGGCGCGCTGCGCATGCGGCGGATCGACCTCGAGTACCTCGACGACGCGGTCGCCGGGGACGCGCTCGTCGTGCGGAGCTGGCTGCACGGCGGCGCGGCAGACGCAGCGCCCGCGGACGCCGTCGTCCTTGCGCCGGAGGTTGAGCTCGAGCGTGACGCGAATGACGGCTCCGCTGCGCACCGCCCCGTCACCACGTCGCCCGCGTGGGACGCCGGCGGCGGTACCGGCGCGCCGCGCGGGGCGCGCCTGCTGCAGTCGATCGCCCGCGCCGACGGCGGCCGCGTGATGCGCGCGGCGAGCGACTGGATCTGGCGGCGGCGCCCGAACGTGCTCGGCGGCGTCCCCGAGGCCTGACCTTTCGCGGCGGACCACGCTTCCGTAGAGTCGCCGGCGTGCAGGCGTCAGCCATCTTCCCGGTCGTCCTCTTCGCCCTCGGCCTCGCCGGCTGGTCGTTCCTCGAGTACGTGATCCACGGCTGGCTGTCGCACACCTTCCGCACGCCGGCGGCCAAGCTGCACTGGGGACACCACCGCGACCCGCGACGCGTCTTCACCTCGGTCGGCGTGTGGGCGCCGGTCGCGGCCGCGATCTGGGCGCTGCTCGCACTCGCGATCGGCGCCGCGTACGCGGGCGCGATCGTGCTCGGCGTCCTCGCCGGCTTCCTGCGCTACGAGCACGTGCACTGGCGGATCCACTTCCGCGCGCCGGCGAACGCGCGCCAGGAGCTGCTGCGCGTGCACCACCTGTCGCACCACTTCCGCAACCCGAAGGCGTACCACGGCGTGACGACGCGCTTCTGGGACCGTCTCTTCGGCACCCTGCCGGCACATCACCGCGACGACTACGCGCGCGTCGCGCACCACGTCCCGCTCGCGGGCAAGAGCAACTTCGGAACGCTCTGGCCGAAGCGCTGACGGCAGCCCCGTGTGAGCCCGTTCGATCTGTCCGTCCTGTTCTTCCTGCAGCTCGCCTTCATCCTCGGCGTCTGCCGGCTGGTGGGCTGGCTCGCGAAGCGCGCCGGTCAATCGCAGGTCGTGAGCGAGATGATCGCCGGCGTGCTGATGGGGCCGTCGCTGTTCGGTTTGCTCCTGCCGGAGGTGCAGGGCCACGTCTTCCCGCAGGAGTCGATGACGATCCTGTTCGCGGTGAGCCAGGTCGGGCTCTCGCTGTACATGTTCCTCGTCGGGCTCGAATTCGACGTCGAGCTGATCCGCAGGCGGATGCGCAGCGCGCTGTCGGTGTCCCTCGCCGGGATCGTCGTGCCCTTCTTCCTCGGCGGCGTCCTCGCGAGCTTCCTCGCGGTCGACGCCGAGTTCTTCTCACCCGGGGTGAGCCGCACCGAGGCGATCCTGTTCATGGGCGCGTCGATGTCGATCACGGCGTTCCCGATGCTGGCGCGCATCATCTACGAGCGCGGACTCTCGGGCACATCGCTCGGCACGCTCGCGCTCGCAGCCGGATCGCTCGACGACGCGGCCGCGTGGTGCGTGCTCGCGATCGTGCTGGCGAGCTTCGCCGGCGATCCGGCGTACGCGGCGCTCGCGATCGGCGGCGGGCTCACCTACGCCGTCCTGCTGGTCACGGTCGGGCGGCGCGCCCTCGCGGTCCTCGGACGCATCGCGGAGCGCGAGGGGGGCGTGTCCGCGAGCCTCCTCACGGTCACGCTGATGCTCGTGATGCTCGGCTCGTGGTTCACCGACTGGATCCGCATCTACGCGGTGTTCGGCGCGTTCGTGATGGGCGTCGCGATGCCGCGCGGACGGTTCGCCGAGGAGGTCACGCGCCTGATCGGCCCGCTGACGACGACGTTCCTGCTGCCGCTCTTCTTCGTCTACTCGGGGCTCAACACGCGCATCGGGCTCGTGAACACGCCGTGGCTGTGGCTGATCACGCTGGTCGTGCTGGTCGCCGCGACGGTCGGCAAGGGCGTCGCGTGCTGGCTCGCGGCACGCCTGAGCGGCGAGCCGAACCGCGAGGCGCTGGCGATCGGCACCTTGATGAATGCGCGCGGGCTCATGGAGCTGATCATCCTCAACATCGGCCTCGAGCGAGGCATCATCCAGCCGACCTTGTTCACGATCATGGTGCTGATGGCGATCGTGACGACGCTCATGGCGACACCGGTCTTCGAGTGGGTGTATGGCCGCGAGCGGGCACGCGCGGTGGCGTCGGGGGCACGCCCGGCCTGACGACGCGCCCCGCGCGGCAGCCGTGCGACGCATCGTTGCGTCGGCGCAGCGACCCGTTGCGCGCGACGCAACCTGATGCCGGGCGCGACACCGCGCGCCGCGCCGTCCTTACCCGGTCGCCCGGCCTCGACCTTGCTTCCCCGCGAGGCGATGCTCGTGCTACCTCGAAGCTCATGGGCAAGCCGGCGCGGCGCGCGACCTACGAGGACCTGATGCAGGTCCCGGACACGAAGGTCGCGGAGCTGATCGACGGCGAGCTCTTCGTCTCGCCGCGGCCGGCCTCACCGCATGCGCACGCCGCGACGGTCCTCGGCGGAGACGTCGTCGGTCCATTCCACCGAAACCCGGGCGCGCCGGGCTCGGTTGGCGGATGGTGGCTCCTCCTCGAGCCCGAGCTGCACTACGGCGACGACGTGCTCGTGCCCGACTGGGCCGGCTGGCGCCGCGAGCGCCTGCCGGTGCTGCGCGACGTGCCGTACTTCGAGCTGCCGCCGGACTGGATCTGCGAGATCGTCTCGCCGTCCACCGGCCGCCTCGACCGGAGTCGCAAGATGCGCGTCTACGCGCGCGAGGGGGTTCAGCACGCCTGGCTGGTCGACCCGCTCGCGCAGACGCTCGAGGTCTACCGCCTGGGCGACGGGCTCTACACGCTGGTCACCGTGCACGCGACCGACGAGGTCGTGCGCGTGCCGCCCTTCGAGGCGATCGAGATCGCGCTCGAGCGCTGGTGGCTGCCCGAGCCGCCGCCCTCTGCTTGACGATGTGAGACGCGCCCGCGTCAGGCGGGGGGCGTCACGGGGAGCAGAACCGTCCGCGTCACCGGGAACTCCTCCTCGTTCCACGCCACCACGAAGCCACCGCCGGGCTTCGCAGTGACGGCGGGGGCGTAGGACTTGACGGCGGTCGAGAGCTGCTCGATCGGCGCGAAGGTCTTGCCGGCGTCGCGGCTGACGCGCGCGAGGACGCGGCGGCGGACGGCGGTCGAGTCCTCCCAGACGATCAGCACCGTGCCGTCGGGCTGCACGGCGAGCCCGACGTGGTCGGGGATCGAGCCGGCGCTCGCGTCGAGGCGCTGCGGCGCGGTAAACGTCTTGCCGTCGTCCGAGGACGCGTAGAACAGCGCCGGCTTGCCGTCGGTGCCCTCGGTGTACCACGCGACGTGCACGCGGCCCTGCGCGTCGACGCCGACGCCGCCGCCGCGGTGCGGGCACGCGGGCATCTCCCAGCGGTCCTCGTGGACGCGCGCGGCGGGGGCAAAGCGCGCACCCTCGTCGTCCGACAGCGCCAGCACCATGTCGCGGATCTTGCCCGGAAAGTCCTTGCGCCACAGCACGGCCGCGCGGTCGTCGCCGCCGGCGCCCACGGCGACGCGGCAGCAGACGCAGGTCTCGCTGCCGACCTGCGCCGTCGACGCGACCTTGCTGCCGCGCTCGGTCACGCGCGCGACGTACGTGCCGGCCTTCTCCCAGCCGTCGCGGCTGTCGATCCAGCCGAGCAGCAGGTCGCCGCCTGCGGTGCGAGCCAGGCCGTCGAAGGTGTGCGAGATCGGACGGTCGTCGTTGATCCGCAGCGGCGCCGCGAACGACTTGCCGCCGTCGAGCGAGCGCGACAGCCTGAGATCCGAGGCGAACATCGCGCCCTCGGGCTTCGGCTTCGACGACGACCACGAGACGAACACGTCGTCGGCCGCCCCGGCGACGATCGCCGGCGCCTGGTGGATGGCGTCGACCGCGAGCTCTGGCGGGTCGACCCGCACCGGCTTCGCGTCCTTCACTCCCGGCGCGACCACCCAGAGGTGATTGACGTCACCCTCGGCCGCGATCCATGCGAGGAGCGGCGTCCCGTCCGCGCGCACCGCGACGGCAGGATCGGAGATCGCCGGGTGCGTGCCCTTGCTCGCGTGCGTCCAGGCGAGGCGCTCGCCGCGGACGAGGGGCGCGTCCGACCCGGCCGCGGGCGAGCCCGCGGCAAGGACGAAGACGCCGACGACGCACGACACCACCGCGCATCGCATCGCGATCACATCCACCTCCATTGCAGCCCGCCGTAGAAGGCGCGGCCGTCGCCCGGATAGAAGTACTGTCCGGTCGCGCTGTCCACCTCGATCGCGGACACGTAGTTGACGTCGTTCATGTTGCGCGCCTCGAAGAAGATCTCGGCGTTCCACGGCGCGTACGAGTAGCCGATCTTCAAGTTCGCGAACGCGTAGCCGGGCGCGGTCGCGGTGTTCTCGCTGTTCACGTCGTAGCTCGCCGGCACCGCCTCGAAGCCGGGCGCGAACCAGAAGCCCGAGGTGGTCTCGTAGCGCAGCTCGCCGGCCAAGAAGAACTCCGGCAGGCCCGGGATGAAGTTGTCGCCGTACGTCGGATTGTCGACGAAGCGGAAGTCGCCGAAGGTGAAGTTGTTCACGTACAGCAGGCGGTCCTGCAGTCCCGAGATCCCGAGCGACGCGGCGACGTCCTGCAGCAAGGTCACCACCGTGCCGAACTCCACCCCCCAGTGCCGCGAGCGAGGGATGTTCTGGTAGCGCGGGATGGTGAACGGTGCGCCGGGGAACGGCTGCACGTTGACGTTCTGGATCTCGTTCCACAGCTCGATGTCGTACAGCGACAGGTCCCACGCGACCTGTCCCTCCGCCACGGTGCCGCGCGTGCCGATCTCGAACTGCCAGGCGTTGGTCTCCTTCAGGTCGCGCACGCTGCCGTCGATGTTGCCCGGCGCCGTGAGCTCGAGCAGCAGCGGTGGCTCCACCGCGTTGCTGGCGTTGGTGTAGACCTGGATGTCCGGGGTCGCCTGCCAGAGGAGGCCGTAGCGCGGCGTCAGGTTGACGTAGTCCACCGTGCCGACGGGGCCGGTCGGCTCGTCGAGCTTCGCGCGCACGCTGCGCTCGGCCCACTGCACGCGACCGCCGAGGAGAAGGTACAGGTCGCTCGCCAGCAGGAACTGTTCCTCGCCGTAGAGGCCGACGTTGGTCGCCTCGTTGCGGTTGTCCTTGGTCTTCTGCACGCGGACGCCGCCGTCGTTCTGGTACTGCCGGTCCGCCTGCCAGGTCCCGAAGTACTGCAGGCCGATCGTGAAGCGGTTCTCCTGGCCGAGGAAGTCCTCGTCGTTCACCCAGCGCACCTCCGATCCCCAGTTGAACGTCCGGTCGTCGATGATCGCGAACGGCAGCGGGTGGTCGAGGTCCTGGTAGTTGAACTGCGTCAGCCACTCGACGACCTGGCGCTCGCCGACCGGCTTCCGCCAGGTGATCGCCGGGTAGAAGTAGTTGTAGTTGCGCTCGGCACCCTGCCGGACGAACTCGGCGTTCGCCTGCGTCGGGTTCTGCTCGAACTGCTCGCGCGTGAGCGAGCCCGGCAAGGTCTCCTTCACGTTCGCGTAGATGAAGTCGAGGCGCAGCGACGATCCGTCCTCGAAGGTCGACGCGACGTTCGAGTAGGCGCGACGCCGCACCTGCTCGCTGTGCGCGCGATAGCCGTCGAGCTCGGTGTCGGTGAGGCCCAGATATCCGTCGAAGGGCTCGGTCACGAAGGCGCCGCTGATCGAGTTCTTGAAGTAGCCGAACGAGCCGAACTCGCTGCGGATGCCGAAGGTCGGCGCGTCGCGGCCGGTGAGGGTGGTGAAGTTCAGCGCGCCGCCGATCGTGTTGGCGCCGTAGCGCAGCGCGTTCGCGCCCTTGAACACCTCGATGCGCTTGACGGACAGGAGCTCGATCGACTCGAAGTCGGAGAAGCCATCGGCGTTTCCGTACGGGAACCCGTTCAGCAGCAGGTTCACGCCGCGGACGTGGAAGTTGTTGCGCAGGCCCGAGCCACGGATCGAGATCTGCGACTCCTCGGAGCCGAAGCGCGGGCGCACCAGGACGCCGGGCACGAACTCGAGCGCGTCGCGCAGATTGGACGTCTTCGCGTCGAGGATCTGATCCTCGCCGACAACCTCGACGCCGCCGGGGATTCGATCGATCTCCTTCCGCGCCTGCGCGTCGCTCTGCAGGCGGTCGTCGGGCATGCGGTGCGCCTCGACGATGGTGGGCGCGAGTCGCACGGGCTCCGGCGGCTCGTCGGTGGTCTGGGCACCGGCTCTCGGGGGAAGGACGAAGGTCAGGACGAGGGCGCACACGAGCGCCCCCCTGCCGCACGTGGCGGCGCGTGCACGCGGGCGGGCGGCCCACGCACGGCGGGTTCGACGATTCACGGTCTCTCTCCTCGGCCGTGGCCGGACGCGGTCCGACCGACGGCTCGCCATTCGCTGACGGGGAACCGGGTGCGCACGGCGTGCGACCCGACTCGTGCTGCGATCAGGCGGAGAGGGCTCGGGGCGGCTCGGTCGGCGGTGGGACCGCGCGCGCCGCGGGCGCGGTCCCGTCGTGGAGTGCTGCGAGGTCGGTCACGAGCACGGGCGCGAGCGGCTTCGGCCGCCCGAGAACACCGTCCGGCAGCAGGCGCGCGTGGCTCGGATCCATGTGCCCGCAGACGCCGCTCAGGCACGGGCCCTCTTCGGGCTTGGGCACCGGTTGGGACGACTCGTGACACTTCCTGGGCTTGGCCGAGTCCGCATCGAGCGCACCGCCGGCGGTCGCTCCCGCGCCGTGGCCGTGGTGCTCGGCGTGCGCGTCGGCCGCGTGCCCGGCACCGTGATCGGCGAACGCGAGGGGTCCCTCGCCGTGGCCGTGGTGGTCGTGATGCGCCGCGGCGTCGGGCCGATCTGCGGCCGCTCGCTCGACGGCGGCCGCGTGCATCGGACAGTCGGGCGGACAGCGCAGGCATTCCGCGAGGCTCCCGACCGGACCGGCGAGCAGGACCGCGACGATCACGATCCACACGCAGATGACACGAGTGCGACGCATTGACGCAGCGAGCGGCTACCACGGGCGCAGCGCGGGCCGCAAATCGGGCTTGCTGGCAACCCCGTTGCCGCCGATGTAGACGAGCGCTCGTGCGCTTCACCCAGCTCCTCGTCCCCACCCTGAAGGACGACCCGGCCGACGCCGAGGTCGTGAGCCACAAGCTGCTCGTGCGCGCCGCGATGATCCGTCAGGTCGCGCGCGGCATCTACGACTACCTGCCGCTCGGCCTGCGCGTGCTGCGCAACGTCGAGTCGATCGTCCGCGCCGAGCTCGACCGGGCGGGCTGCCAGGAGATCCTGATGCCGGCGGTCTGCCCGGCGGAGCTGTGGCAGGAGAGCGGCCGCTGGGAGCGCTACGGCAAGGAGCTGCTGCGCATCAAGGACAGGAACGAGCGCGACTTCTGCTTCGGCCCGACGCACGAAGAGGTCGTGACCGACATCGTGCGCAAGACCGTGCGCTCGTACCGCGACCTGCCGAAGAACCTCTACCAGATCCAGACCAAGTTCCGGGACGAGATCCGGCCGCGCTTCGGCCTCATGCGCGGGCGCGAGTTCCTGATGAAGGACGGCTACTCGTTCCACACAGGCCGCGCCGACTGCGAGCGCGAGTACCGGCACATGTACGAGACCTACGAGCGCATCTTCGATCGCTGCGGTCTCCGGTTCCGCGCCGTCGAGGCCGACACCGGTGCCATCGGCGGCAGCATGAGCCACGAGTTCCAGGTGCTCGCCGAGTCCGGCGAGGACGCGATCGTCGCGTGCACGCGGTGCAGCTACGCGGCGAACGTCGAGAAGGCGGAGATCGCGGTGTCCGGCGCTTCGAGCGCCGGCAGCAGCGTCAAGCTCAAGAAGGTCGCGACGCCGGGCCAGCGCACCATCGAGGAGGTGTCGGCGTTCCTCGATGCGAAGCCCGACCGCTTCATCAAGACGCTGGTCTTCGTCGCCGACGACAAGACCATCGTCGCGCTGGTGCGCGGCGACCACCAGATCTCGGAGGCCAAGCTCAAGATCGCGCTCGGCGCGCAGTGGATCGCGCTGGCCGACGCCGACACCGTGCAGCGCACGACGGGCGCGTCGGTCGGCTTCGCCGGTCCGGTGGGCCTCGACGCGGCGAACGTCGCCGTGGTGGCCGATCACGCCCTGAACGGGATCCGCGACGCGGTCACCGGCGCGAACGAGGACGACCAGCACCTGACGGGCGTCGAGCACGGCCGCGACTTCGGCAAGGGCGTGACCTTCGCCGACCTGCGTCAAGCAGTGGCCGGCGACCGCTGCCCGCGCTGCGCCGACGGCACGTTCGAGGAGCACCGCGGCATCGAGGTCGGCCAGGTGTTCTACCTCGGCACCAAGTACTCGGAGCCGCTCGGCGCGACCTTCCTCGACGCCGGCGGGCAAGAGCATCCGATCGAGATGGGCACCTACGGCATCGGCGTGTCGCGCACCGTCGCCGCCGCGGTCGAGCAGAACCACGACAAGGACGGCATCATCTGGCCGCTCGCGCTGTCGCCCTTCCCGGTCGAGATCGTGCCGACGTCGGTGACCGACGAGCCGGTGCGCGACGCCGCGGAGAAGCTCTACGGCGATCTCCGCGCGCAGGGCGTCGAGGCGCTGATCGACGACCGCGACGAGCGTCCCGGCGTCAAGTTCAAGGACGCCGACCTGATCGGCTTCAGCCTGCGCCTGACGGTCGGGCAGAAGGGGCTCGCCAAGGGCGTCGTCGAGCTGCGCGAGCGGCGCGAGAAGACCAACCACGAGCTTCCGGTCGCGGACGCCGCCGGGCGCGTCGCGCAGCTGGTGCGCGAATCGGGCCGCATCGCGTGAGGCAGAAGCCGCGCGCCACCGCAGCGCAGGGCGCCGGCGTGCGCTCGCGGCTGATCGTGGGGCTCGACGTCTCGACCGCCGACGAGGCGAAGCAGCTGGTCGAGAAGCTGCGCGGCGAGGTGGGCGCGTTCAAGGTCGGCAAGCAGCTCTTCCTGAGCGCCGGCCCGTCGATCGTGCAGATGATCCAGGAGTGCTCCGAGCGCGTCTTTCTCGACCTCAAGTTCCACGACATCCCGCGCACCGTCGCGCGCGCCGGCGTCGAGGCGACGCGGCTCGGCGTCTGGATGTTCAACGTGCACGCGTCGGGCTCGTTCGAGATGATGCGCGCGACCGTCGACGAGGTCGGCACCGCGTGCCGCAAGGAAGGGCTCGCACGGCCGAAGATGCTCGCGGTCACCGTGCTGACGAGCCTGTCGCGCGACGACCTGAAGCGGGTCGGCGTGCAGGCGGGACCCGAGTCGCAGGTCGTGCGCCTCGCGCGCCTCGCGCGCGAGGCGAAGATGGACGGCGTGGTCGCGTCGCCGCACGAGATCGCGCGCATCCGGCGCGCCTGCGGTCCTGACTTCCTGATCGTCACGCCCGGCGTGCGGCCCAAGGAGGCCGGCTGGGACGACCAGAAGCGCGTCATGACGCCGGGCGAGGCGATCCGCGCCGGGGCGGACTATCTGGTGGTCGCGCGGCCGATCCTGCAAGCAAAGGATCCGGTGAAGGCGGCGCGCGACATCGTCGCCGAGATGGAGCGCGCCTTCGCGGCGCGCCGGCCGTCGCGGCGGCGGCTCGCGGCGGTGCCGCCGGCGCCGTCGCCCGCGTCCTGACCCGGCGCGGCAGGCGTTGCACTCGGTGTCTGGCGAGCCGGTGCGCGCGCCGCAGCGAATGCCGAAGGCGTGAGCCGGTCGGCGAGCGCAGCTCGCTGAACCGGCGAACCTGAGCGGCGGGGCGCGTACCGGCTCGCCAGACACCGACGGACGACTTCCGCGGCAATCGTGGAAGGACTATCATGCCGCTGCCGATGGTCGTCGACACACCCTTCCGGTCGGAGGAGCGCTTCACGCAGCAGGAGTTCTTCGAGTGGCTGCAGCGGCGCCCCGCGGCCGACGTCAATCACTACGAGCTCATTCGCGGGCGTATCGTCATGAGCCCGCCGGCGGGGTGGCCGCACGGATCGCTCGGCAGCCGGATCAACGCGCGGCTCTACGGGGTCGTCGAGCGCTACGGCCTCGGCATCGTCCAGGACTCGAGCGCCGGCTACGACCTGCCGTCGGACGCGGAGTGCGGCGTCGGCGAGTACTGGATCGTCGACCCGGATCGCCGTGTCGTCACCGTGTACCACTGGGGCGACGCGGGCTACGGCACGGGCGAGCGGATCCACTCGGGGCGCATCGCCTCGCACGCGCTGCCGCAGCTCGAGCTGACCGTCGAGGACCTGCTCGCGGACTGACGTCGCGCGACCGGCGGACCACCAGCGACGACACCGATGTACCTGCCGCGCCACTTCGCCGAGGACCGCATCGACGTCCTGGCCGGCTTCGTGCGCCGGAATCCGCTGGCGACGCTCGTGTCGCTCGGCGACGACGGTCTCGTCGCGAGCCACCTGCCGCTCCTGTGGGACCCGGATCCCGCGCCGTACGGCGCGCTGCGCGGGCACCTCGCGCGCGCGAATCCGCACGCGCAGCTCGCACCGTCACGGATCGCGAACGCCGATGCGCTGGCGATCTTCGGCGGTCCCGGCGCTTACGTGTCGCCGTCGTGGTACCCGTCGAAGCGCGAGCACGGGAAGGTCGTGCCGACGTGGAACTACGTCGTCGTGCACGCGTCCGGGCCGCTCCGCCTGATCGACGACGCGGGCTGGCTGCGCGCGCTCGTGACGCGCCTCACCGACGAGCACGAGGCGCGGCTCGCCGCGCCGTGGCGCGTGAGCGACGCGCCGGAGCCGTTCGTCGACCAGATGCTGCGGGGCATCGTCGGCGTCGAGCTCGCGGTCCGGAAGGTCGAGGGGAAGTGGAAGCTCGGGCAGAACCGGCCCGAGGCCGACCAGGCCGGTACGATCGCCGGACTCGACGCGCGAGGCGACGCCGCCTCGACGGTGCTCGCGGAGGCGATCCGCGCGTGGCGGCGCGATCCGCCCGCGCGCTGAGCACGCCCCCGCGTCCCACCCGCCCGGCGACGTGCACCGCTGCGCGTGCCGCGCGACGAGATTTGCGGGATGCGCCGGCGACCGGCAAGTTGGGCGGACGATGCGAACATCGCTCCTCGCTGTCGGCGCGCTCGCGTGCGCCCTCTCCCTCCCCTCCGCTCCCGTCCACGCGGCACAGAAGTACGCCGATCGGGTCGTCGAGCGGACGCTCGACAACGGCTTCAAGATGCTGCTGCTCGAGGACCACAAGGCGCCGGTCGCCGTGGTCCAGGTGTGGTACCGCGTCGGCTCGCGCAACGAGCTGCCCGGCACGACCGGCCTCTCGCACATGCTCGAGCACATGATGTTCAAGGGCACGGCGAAGAACGGACCGGAGGAGTACTCGCGCATCATCGCGAAGAACGGCGGCAACGAGAACGCCTTCACCAGCGACGACGCGACGACCTACTTCGCGACGCTCGCCTCCGACCGCATCGGCGTCGAGGTCGAGCTGGAAGCGGACCGCATGCGCAACCTGGTGCTCGACGAGAAGCTCTTCGAGCCCGAGCGCAAGGTGGTGATGGAAGAGCGCCGCATGCGCACCGACAACAACCCGATCGCCTTCATGTTCGAGTCGCTCAACGCGGCGACCTTTCTCGAGCACCCGTACCGCCAGCCGGTGATCGGCTGGGCGACCGACATCGCCGGCTGGAAGCTCGCCGATCTGAAGCACCACTACGACCTCTACTACCAGCCGAACAACGCGTTCCTGGTCGCGGTCGGCGACTTCGACGCGAAGCAGCTGGGTGACCTGATCGCGGCGCAGTTCGGCGCCCACCCGCGCGGCGGCGACCCGCCGCCGGTGCGCGCGAAGGAGCAGGCGCCGCGCGGCGAGCGCCGCGTGTCCGTCGAGCGCCCGGCGCGCCTGCCGTTCGTCGCGCTGCAGTACGTCGTGCCGAACCTGCGCTCGCCCGACGCGCCCGCGCTCGAGATGCTCGAGAGCGTGCTGTCGAACGGCAAGAGCTCGCGCCTCTACCAGCGGCTGGTGCGCGAGCAGCGGGTCGCGCTCGACGCCGGCGCGAGCTACGCGCGGACCGCGGTCGACGACAAGACCTTCAGCCTGTCCGCGCAACCGCAACCCGGCGTGACGGCGGAGCAGCTCGAGAAGGCGCTGCTCGCCGAGGTCGAGGCGATCCAGAAGGAACCACCCTCCCAGGACGAGCTCGACCGGGCGCGTGCCCAGGTGGAGGCCGCGTTCGTGTTCGCGCAGGACTCGATGTTCTACCGCGGCCTGCTGCTCGGCACCTACGAGATCGCGGGCGGCTGGAAGCAGATCGACGACTTCCTGCCGTCGATCGAGAAGGTGACGCCGGAGCAGGTGCAGCAGGTCGCACAGAAGTACTTGACGCCGATCAACCGTACGGCCGGCGTGCTCGTGCCTCTGCCGACCGACGAATCGGCGCCGCTCGAGCGCATGCCGGCGGGGCCGATGTCGTGATGTGCCGCGGAACCAGGCTTCTCGCCGCGACGACCGTACTCTCCGTCGTCGCCGCCCTGCTCGCGTGGCCCACGACGCGTGCTCTCTCGGCACCCGGCCCCGTGGTCGAGCGCACGACGCTCGGCAACGGCATTCGCCTCGTGCTTTCGACGCAGCGCTCGGTGCCGATCGTCGCGATCAACTGCATCGTCGACGGCGGTGCACGCGTCGATCCGCCCGGCAAGGCCGGCCTCGCAGGCCTCACCGGCTCGCTGCTCTCCGAGGGCACGAAGGGCCGTACCTCGGAGGAGATCTCGCGCCTGATCGACTCCCTCGGCGGCTCCTTCGACACCGGCACCTCGAGCGACTGGGTTCTCGCCAGCTCGGCGGTGCTGTCGCGCGACTTCACGACCGGCTTCGACCTGATCGCACGCAGCCTGCGCGAGCCGACGTTCCCGCCCGAGGAGGTGGACCGGCGGAAGAAGGAGATCCTCGGCGAGCTGCAGGCCGACGAGGACCAGCCGGGCGTGGTCGCGCAGCGCGCGTTCCGCGCCGCCGTGTTCGGCGACGCGGCCTACGGCAAGCCGGTGGACGGCACGCCGCAGTCCGTCGAGGCGCTGACGCGCGACGACGTGCTCGCCTACCACCGCGACGAGATCCAGCCGGCGCGCACGATCTGCACGGTGGTCGGCGACGTGCCGACCACGGAGATGAAGGCCACCGCCGAGCGCCTGCTCGGCGACTGGCAGGCGAGCGGCTCGCCGCGCGCGGCGCAGCAGGCGAAGGATCCCGGCGCGAAGTCGGTGGTCGTCGACCGCCCCGTGACGCAGGCGAGCATCGTGCTCGGTCAGATCGGCGTCGCGCGCTCGAACCCCGACTACTTCCCGATCCTGCTGATGAACTACGTCCTCGGCGGCGGCGGCTTCAACTCGCGCCTGATGCAGACCATCCGCACCAAGGGCGGGCTCGCGTACTCCGTCTCGAGTCACTTCGAGGGCAACAAGCTGCCGGGAGCGTTCCAGGTCGCGCTGCAGACCAAGGTCGAGAGCGCCGGCGAGGCGCTCCGGCTCGTGCGCGAGGAGATCGCGAAGCTGCACCGCGACGGTGCGACGCAGCAGGAGCTCGACGCCGCGAAGGACTACCTCACCGGCAACTTCCCGCTGCGCCTCGACTCGACCGGCAAGCTCGCCGGCTTCCTCGGGCAGGTGGAGTACTTCGGGCTGGGCGACGACTACATCGAGAAGTACGCCGAGCGCGTGCGAGCGGTGACGCTCGACGACGTGCGCAAGGCCGCGGCCGAGTACCTGCGTCCCGACGCGATGGTGCAGGTCGTCGTCGCGCCGGCGGCGCCGCTCGCCGAGCAGGGCATCACGCCGTCGCCCGCGGCCACGGGAAGCTGACCACGCTCAAGTACGCGCGAGCGAACGCCGACACTGTTCCTGGAGATTAGTTCCCTTGACTCCCTGGGGTCCGGCAATTACGTTCCACGTCCGCGGTGCAGTTCCTCGCCCTTTCCAATCCGGTCGCGAGAATGTCTGGGAGGCCAGGCACGGCTTCCCTCCCCAGAGGGCATGAGGCAACCCGCGCACGGCCAGCCAAAGGCCGTCGTGGCGGCACCCGCTGGACCGTCGCTGGTGGCTCGGGCACCCGCTTCACGAAGAGTTGAACCTCCGTGCAGAGCCGGCGCCAGAACGCTCGAAGCCGATCGTCGAGTCGGCAGGATCAGGCGAACGGCGCTCCGCGTAAGGCGCACAAGACCACCGTCCAGCCGGGCGCTCCGGCGTCGGCCCGGACGAAGGCCAACCCAGTGGGCAAGATAGTGGGAAAGTCGACGAAGCAGCCTCCGGCAAAGCAAGCCGCCAAGTCCACCGCCCAGGCCGCCAAGACACGCGCCCGGAGCGAGGTCGAGCCCGAGGCGCGCTCGCGCCGTCCCGCGAGCGCGAGCCAGAGCCCGGGCAAGCGCGCCGCCGAGGCGGCGCCGGCCGCGACCGAGGCCGCGGCGACAAACGGCGCCGTCGTCGATCGGCGCTCCGATCCGAAGCTCAAGAAGCTGATCGATCTCGGCAAGGAGCGCGGCTACCTCACGCAGAACGAGATCAGCGAGAACCTGCCCAAGCAGCTCGCGTCGCCCGACGAGATCGACGGCGTCATGTCCATGCTCGGCGAGATGGACATCGAGGTGGTCGACAACACCGAGGGCGACGCCGCCGACTTCACGGCACCCGACAAGGAAGACGCATCCGACTGGGTGGCCGAGGAAGAAGGTCCCGCCGAGGCCGAGGCCGCCACACCCGGTGCGTCGGACACCTCCGACCCGGTCCGCATGTACCTGCAGGAGATGGGCGGCGTGCCGCTCCTCTCGCGCGAGGAAGAGGTCGCGATCGCCAAGCAGATCGAGGCCGGCGAGAACGAGATCCGCGAGTCGATCTTCTCGATCCCGCTCGCGCTGCAGTACATCATCACCCTCGCCCAGAAGCTCAAGGACGAGGAGCTGACGCCGCGCGAGGTCTTCGGCGACGAGGACGAGGGCGACAAGGGCTCCGAGGACCAGCCGCAGGACGACCGCGACCAGCAGCGCGTCGAGGCGTTCGTGAAGCACCTGCCCGGCTTGAAGAAGCTCGCCACCGAGCGCACACGCCTCGAGGAGACCGGGAAGGGCCGGAAGTCCGGCACGGAGGCGGCGAAGACCGAGAAGAAGCGCCAGGCGCTCTCCGAGAAGATCCAGGCGGCCCTGTTCGCGATGCCGCTCAACCGCAAGCACATCAACGACATCGCCGAGAAGCTGAAGGAGGCGGTGGCGCTGGTCGACCGTCCGCGCGACCTGATGCGCAACGCGATGCGTCGCAGCGGCAAGAGCGAGGAGGAGCTGCTACGGCACCTCCGCCGCGTGAAGCCGAACGAGCGCGCAACCGCGGTGAGCGTCGGCCGGGCGCTGCACATCCCGGCCGACGACGTGCTCGAGCTGTGCGGCAACCTGCGCACCGGCCGCCAGAGCGCGAGTCAGGTCGAGCGCGAGGTCGGCATGTCGACCGATGCGCTGCGCGCGGCGATCTCTCGGCTGCGCCGCGGCGAGTGGAAGGCTTCGGAAGGCAAGCGCGCGCTGATCGAGGCGAACCTCCGCCTCGTCGTCTCGATCGCCAAGCGCTACACCAACCGCGGCCTCGGCTTCCTGGATCTCATCCAGGAGGGCAACATCGGCCTCATGCGCGCGGTCGAGAAGTTCGAGTACCAGCGCGGCTACAAGTTCTCGACCTACGCCACGTGGTGGATCCGCCAGTCGGTGTCGCGCGCGATCGCCGACCAGGCGCGCACGATCCGCATCCCCGTGCACATGATCGAGACCATCAACAAGGTGCTGCGCACCTCGCGCTATCTGGTCCAGCAGCTCGGCCGCGAGCCTTCGCCCGAGGAGATCGCGGCGCAGATGGAGATGCCGGCGGACAAGGTCCGCAAGGTGCTCAAGATCGTGAAGGAGCCGGTCTCCCTCGAGACGCCGATCGGCGACGACGAGGAGAGCGCGCTCGGCGATTTCGTCGAGGACCGCCAGAGCGTGTCGCCCGCCGACGCGGCGATGGCGATCAGCCTCGAGGAGCAGACGCGCAAGGTGCTCGCGACGCTCACGCCGCGCGAGGAGCAGATCCTGCGCATGCGCTTCGGCATCGGCGAGCGCTCGGACTTCACGCTGGAAGAGGTCGGGCAGCGCTTCGCGGTCACGCGCGAGCGCATCCGGCAGATCGAAGCGAAGGCGCTGCGCAAGCTGCGCAACCCGGCGCGTGCAAAAACGCTGGAAACCTTCGCCGGTTGAAGGCATGATCGGGCAGGCGGACCGCAGGCGGTTCGCCGAAGGTGGATGGAAGCCTTGCGCGGCAAGTCGTGCGAGGGGGGGAACGAGGTTCTCCCTGGTGGTGGGCAGAGAGCCTGGCGGTGACCCAGACCTCCAGGTCGCGATCGCGACGACCTCGCCCCGAGGCTCGCGGACGCATCTCGATGAGTGGTGTGGTGGCAGGAGTCGGTCATGCTGCAAAGCAATCTCGAGAAGGAGCTCAAGGAGTGGCGCGAGAGCCGTAGCCGGCAGCACGAAGCTGCGGTGGAGGCGCGCGTCAAGACCTTCGCGTCGCACGGCGAGAACCGCCGCGTGAAGGTGAACGGCCAGGAGGTCGTGGTCGTCAGTCGCGCGAAGCGTCCGGGCTGAAGCTCGACCATCGACCGATCCTCTCCCCGCGGGCGGCGCCGCGTACCATCGATGTCCCGCCGACGTCCCGCGATCATGTCCCGCAATCGCGGCGTGCGGCGTCTCGCCACGCTTGTGATCGCGCGACGCGCGGCGATTCACCACGCAGAATCATGCGCGAGCGCGACATCGTGCGCGATCGTCAGGCACGCGCTGCACACTCTCATCTGATTTTGCACGGCTTTCGCGCAGCTGCTGGTGGCGCATGCCTTGCTGTTGCGCACGCCGCCAATCATAGCCGACACGCTCTACGGACGAGGGAGCACTTCGGGCTTCCTCCGTAGACATCCACCACCGACACCTCTTCCCTTTCCGACCTGAACTCACCCGGGCCGGGAGCGTGGCGCCAGCACAGGAGCACCACCATGAACTCGGGGAAGAGCTGCGCTCGTCTTGCGTCCTTCGTCACCTCCCTCCTCCTTCTGCCTGTCCTCGCGGTAGCGCAGCCGGTTCCGGTCGCGTACGTGACCAACCAGTCGCTGAACGTGGTGCACATGTTCCGCACCAGCGACTTCGCGCCGCTCGGCAACATCCCCGTCGGCCAGCAGCCGACCGGGATCGCGATCTCGCCCGACGGCGCGTTCGCGCTGGTGGCGAACAAGGGCGGCGACTCGGTGAGCCGGATCGATCTCGCCACGTCGACGGTGGTCGCGACGATCCCCGTTCCCGGCAACCCGACGGCGGTCGCGATCACCACGGACGGCAGCAAGGCGTACGTGGTGCAGTCGACGAACTGCCCGCTGCCGCCGGCGCCGACCCCGTCTCCGACGCCGCCCCCAGCACCGACGCCCACCGCGATCCCGACCGCGTCGCCCGCACCCACGCCGACGCCCGTGCCGAATTGCACGGTCGCGGTGATCGACCTCGGGAGCAACGCGATCGCGACCACGATCACGGTCGGGCACGCGCCCTACGCGGTGGCGGTCGCACCCAGCGGCGGCTTCGCCTACGTGACCAACCGCGACGACGACACCGTCTCGCAGATCGGTACGGCGACCGACACGGTGATCGACGAGTTCGCCGTCGGCCAGACGCCCGAGGGCATCTTCGTCGGCTTCGGCCTGATCTACATCACGAACGACGTCAGCGAATCGGTCAGCGTCTACCGCGAGATCGACTTCCAGCCGCTGGCAACCATCCCGACCGGCGGCAGCCCGCTGTCGGTGTCGGTCTCGCCCGACGGCGCGAGGGCGGTGGTCGGCAACGACCTCGACGGCTCGGCGACCATCATCAACACCAGCACCAACGCGGTGGTCGCCACCGTTCCGGTCGGGAGCAATCCCGCGGGCGTCGCGATCACGCCCGACTCGACCCGTGCGGTGATCGCCAACAGCACGGGCGCTTCGATCTCGGTGCTGCCGCTCGCCGGCGGCAGCGCGACGACGATCAGCGTGCTCGGGTCGCCGTCGGCGGTCGCGATCACGCCGACGCCGTTCTTCCGGATCGACCTGTCGGCAGCTCCGGCACCGGTCGCCGCCGGTGGCGACCTGATCTACTCGATCGAGTACTCGAACCGCGGCAGCGCGCTGGGGATCGGTACGACGATCACGATGAGCGTGCCGGCCGGACTCACGTTCACGTCCGCGACCGGCGGCGGCACCTTCGACGGCACCAACGTCGTGTGGACCGTCGGCGACCTGCCGTTCGGGGCCACCGGCGAGCTCGAGGCTGCCTTCACGGTCGACCCGGCGATCGCCGACGGTACGGTTCTCTCGAACACCGCGACCATCGCCGACACGCTCGGCAACCAATCGTCCGACGTCACCGAGGTCGCGACCCGCACGCCCGGCGGCTTCGGCGTCGGCAACGCGATCTACTACCACCGCGGCGACGGTCGCTCGCGCGACAACCTGAAGTTCCGCGCCGAGTTCGTGCTGCCGACCGACTTCGACAACGACGGGCTGTCGATCACCTGGACCAGCTCGACGCAGGTGCTCGACGCGTTCACGATCCCGCCCGGCGCGTTCACGCACCGGCCGGGAACCACGCGCTTCCGGTTCAACGGCTACCTCTCCGACGGCAGCCGGGTGCTCGTCCGCATGAACAAGACGAACCAGGGCTACTGGAAGATGAGCCTGACCCACACGCGGCTGAGCCTGCCGCTGGTGACGGACTTCGACATCCTCGTCACGGGCGTCTTCGGAACCGACGTGGTGGCGAGCCAGCGCCTGTTCGAGCGCAAGCGCTCGAAGCCGGGCTCGCAGAAGCTGTTCTTCCGCGGAATCTCCAGCGGCGGCGCATGAGCTGAAGGAAAATCCAGAGTAAAAACCGGGGTGTTGCCACCATAGCAACACCCCGGACGACAGCTGTGGGGCAGTGGAGGGGTGCGCAGAGCGTCCATCGGGGACGCGTGCTCGCGCGTCGACAGTAGATTTACGCCTTGCCTAGGAGGTGCTCGATCGTCAATCTCTAGCCTTCCCATAAACCGGATCCTGCTTCCTCATGCCGGCCACAACTGCCACCACCGCCTGGAGGTCCCCCGTGACCCGATCCGCCCTCCTCCTGCGCCTCGCGCTCGGACTTGGAACCCTCATGGTCCTCGCGACGCCGGAAGCGGCGCGGGCCAAGGATTGCGGCGGTGCCGTCGCCTGCGCGTGCGGCGACCGTGTGGTCCTACCGACGACGTTGAGCCAGAGCCTCAACAACTGCCTGGGCGACGGGCTGATCGTGGCAGCGGGCACGGTCGACTGCCTCGGACGTCAGATCGCCGGCCCCGGCGCGCAGAGCTCCGCGGTCGGCATTCGCATCATCGGCTTCAACGGCAACGGCGCGAGCGGAGCGGTCGTGCGCAACTGCCGCGTGCGCAACTTCGGACGCGGCATCGAGATCGACTCGGGCAGCAACAACACGCTCGAGAACAACGTCGTGTTCAACAACGAGATCGGCATCTGGCTCGGCGACGGTACGTGGGGCAACCACCTGCTCGCCAACCACGTGCGCGACAACCGCGACGAGGGCATCCACGTCGGCGCCGGAACGCACGACAACGAGATCGCCGGCAACGAGATGGTCAACAACTCGTACGAGAACCTGTACTTGATCGACACCTCGGGAAATCAGGTGACGGGCAACGAGCTGCGCGAGAGCGGCTCGGCGTCGATCCTGCTGAAGAACGCGAGCAGCAACTCCTTCGCCGACAACGAGGTCTTCGACCGTCCGATCCACGTGCGCGGCGGCTCGAGCTACAACGCGTTCGTCGGCAACGGCGTCTCCTCGAACTTCCGCTTCCAGGCCAACGAAGACGGCAACGGCTGGAGCTACCCGCACCACAACACGGTCCAGGGGGGTGCGATCTCCAAGGCCAGCACCTGCTTCGAGTTCGAGGGCGCGCACGAGAACACCGTCTCCGACGTCGAGGTCGACACCTGCCGGACCCTCGAGCAGAAGGAGCGCGGCGGGCTCGTCCCCTTCGGGAACGTGGTCGACGTGATCCGCATCGACATCGGCAACGCGCGCCACAGCGGCCAGCGTCGCAGCGCGAGCCTGCGCTTCGCCGGCAATCCGGTCGGCCTCGACCGCTTCAAGATCGACCTGCGCGGCATGATCCCCGACACCTCGCTCGATCCGCTGCACGAGGACCTCTACTGCTCGCTGGTCGACTTCCAGGGCACGATCCTGAGCTTCTTCCTGCCGGCCGGCTCGCTCCAGCCGCGCGGGCAGCAGATGAGCTACGTCGACTCGAAGGGCGTCGTCGGTGGGCTTCGCCGGCTCGACCTGCGCGAGATGGACGACGGCCGCTGGCGCATCAAGCTCACCGGCAAGACGCAGATCCAGACCGCCGACTATCCCCTGATGACGATCTCCTGCCAGATCGGCGACGACGTCTTCACGTTCAACGACTTCTGGGACGAGCTGAAGCGCGGGTGGAATCTGCGCGTGCAGCCGTAACCCGCTCCGTTCCGTCCGTTCCGTTCTCGATCACCGCGACCTCCGAGACTCCCTCTCCCCCTGCGCCCAGCCTGCGTCGTGATCGCGCTTTCCCCGAGGCGATTCGATGGCTCAACACAGACGACCCTCTCCCGACGCTCGTGAGCGCGCCCCACGGCCGCTCGCTCTCCTCGTCGTCGCGACCGCCATCGCCACGACGGTCGCGACGTTCGGCGCGCCCGCAGCCGCGACCGCACAGCTTGCCGGAGCGCTCGACGCGACCTTCGGCACCGCCGGGACCGTCGCGCTGCCGCTCGAGCCCGGCGGCAAGCGCGACGAGGCGTTCGCGCTCGCGATCGACGGCGATGACGGCCTCCTCGTCGCCGGGTACGTGAACCAGCCGCCGGATGCGTTCGCCGTCGTCCGGCTCCTCGACGGAGGCACGCCCGACACGACGTTCGGAGCCGGCGGAACTGCCAGGGTCACGTTCGGTCCCGCGACCAACGACCACGCGCAGGCGAGGGCGATGGTCGTGCAGCCGAACGGTCGCATCGTCCTCGCGGGTCGCTTCAAGCTCACGAACAACCAGGACTTCGCGGTCGCGCGCCTCCTCGCGACGGGTGCCCCCGACACGACGTTCAGCGGCGACGGCAAGGTCGTGACCGCGTTCGAGGCGACGCGCGACGACGAAGCTCGCGCCGTGGCGCTCACCTCCGACGACAAGATCGTCGTCGCCGGGGTCGCGGTCGTCGGGAGCTCGAACCGCGACGTCGCGGTCGCGCGCTACGAGAGCGACGGCGACCTCGACCTCACGTTCAGCGGCGACGGCAAGGCGACGCTCGACTTCGGCGCCGCCGGCGGCGACGACGAGGCCGCAGCGGTCGCGGTCGACGCCGACGACCGGATCCTGGTCGCCGGCTACTCGGAAGACGCCGGCTCGCGCGACCTGCTGGTCTTTCGCCTGACGACGAGCGGAGCGCTCGACCCGACCTTCAACGGCGGCACCGGGTCGGTCCGGATCGCGTTCGGCTCCGGCGAGAACACGGCGGCGGCGCTCGCCGTGCAACCCGACGGACGCATCCTGGTGGCGGGCACCTTCCGGGTGGGGAGCGTGGGACGCTTCGCCGTTGCGCGCCTCGAGGAGAACGGCACGCTCGACCCGAGCTTCGGTACCGGCGGTCGTACGACGACCCAGATCGGCAGCAGCGCCGAGGCACGCGGGCTCGCGCTGCACCCGAGCGGTCGGTTCACGCTCGGCGGCATCGCGACGGTGAGCGGCAAGACCCGCTACGCCGTCGCGCAGTACCGCGCCAACGGCAGCCTCGATCCCACCTTCGGTGCCCAGGGCGTCGTCACCGCGGCGATCGCCGCCGTGTCCGACGAGGCGAACGCGATCGTGCAGCAACCGGACGGCAAGATCGTCCTCGCGGGCAACACGACGCCTTCCGGATCGCAGCGCGACTTCGGGCTCGTTCGCCTGACGTTCAGCACGTGCGGCGACGGCGTCCTCGCCGCCCCCGAGCAGTGCGACGGCAACGACCTCGGCGGCTCGACCTGCTGCTCGCTCTCGTGCACCGTCGCCACCGCGGGTACGCCGTGCCGCGCGACCGCGGGCACCTGCGACGTCGCCGAGAGCTGCGACGGCGTGGCGGCGACCTGCCCCGCCGATCAGTTCGCCGGCGCCGGCACCTCGTGCCGCGCGGTGCAGGGCTCGTGCGACGTCGCCGAGGTCTGCACCGGCAGCGGAGCGGCGTGCCCACCCGATCTGCACCTCGCGGCCGGCACGTCGTGCCGGGCGTCGCTCGGACCGTGCGATCTCGAGGAGACCTGCAACGGCGGCGCGCAGTGCCCGAACGACGCACGCGTCCCCAGCGGCACGCCGTGCCGCGCGGCCGCCGACGCCTGCGACGCCGTCGAGACCTGCAACGGCAGCGCGTCCATCTGCCCCGACGACCTGCCCTCGCCGGTGGGAACCGTGTGCCGCTTCGCCGCCGGCGCCTGCGACGCGGCGGAGACCTGCGACGGCGTCACGCTCGGTTGCCCGGCGGACCTGCCGGCGGTCGTAGGAACGCCCTGCCGTGCGGTGGCCGGCGCCTGCGACGTCGCCGAGTCGTGCGACGGCGCGAGCTTCACGTGCCCGACCGATCAGGTGGTGGCGGCCGGCGTCTCGTGTCGCGCGGTCGCGAACGCCTGCGACGTCGAGGAGAGCTGCGATGGCAGCGCGCCCGCGTGCCCGACCGACCAGAAGCTTCCGGACGGCGACGGCGACGGCACCTGCGACGTGGAGGACGTCTGCCCCCTGCAGTCGGATCCAAGCCAGAGCGACGGCGACGGCGACGGCCTCGGCGACGCCTGCGATCCGTGCACGGGCGGCGTCGTCATCGACAAGCCCGTGCTGCGCGTCGAGGGTCTCGTCACGCCCGCGGGCGACGACTTCTTCGTGCTCAAGGGCGAGCTGGTGTTCAGCCCGACGAGGCCGCCGCTCGATCCCTTCGTCAACGGCATGCGCGTCCTCGTCGAGGACGGCAGCGGCAACACGCTCTTCGACGCGACCATCCCGCCGGGCAAGTACGATCAGACGACGCGCGTCGGCTGGCGGCGCAACGTCAATCGTACGCTGCACCGCTTCCGCAGTCCCACCGCGTTCGGGAGCCTGGTGAACAAGGTCAAGCTGGTGACCCGCACCCGAACGCCCGATCTGGTCGATCTGAAGATCACCGGGCGCAACGCCGACTTCACGTCGATCGCGTCGGCCGCGGGACCGCTGCGGGCCATCGTGGTGATCGACCCGCCCGGTGCAGTCGCGGGTCACTGCGGCGAGCGTGCCTTCGGGGGTCCGCCGCCGGAGCCTGCGTGCGGCTACGTGACGCCGGGTCCGGAAGACACATTCGAGCCGAGCTCGATCTTCGAGTGCCGCTGAAGCCGAGCGCCGCCGCGCCGCCGCGCGCACGGACGGGCGCGCGGCGGCGCGGTGGCCCGGCTCACTTGCACTGCAGCGTGCTGCCGTTCGCGTTGAACGCGCAGCTCGGTGCCTGCGGCGCATCGAGGTAATGCACCTCGCCGCACTCGCCGGTCGCCGCGGTCGGCGCGTCGAGCACGACGAGCGCGGTGAGCGGCAGCGCGATCGGGTTCTGCGCGTACCCGCCCTTCTTGCCGGTCGCGCGGATCTTGATCAGGTCGGGTCGCGCGCTGGTCTTGCTCAGCTTGAGCTGGTTCAGGAGCCCGCCGACCGGGGTCTGCGCGCGGAAGGTGAAGCTCGTCGCCGCGCCGTTGGCCGTCCAGCCGGTGCGCGTGAGGGGGCTGTACGCACCGGGTGGTACCGCGACGTCGAACAGCACGTCGCCCGCGCCGTCCTCGAGGATCAGCCGCGCGCCGCGCACCAGCGGGTTCAGCACCGGGGCCGCCGCGAAGTCGAGCTCGCCGGTGAAGGTGAAGGTGTCGTCTCCGGGGCCGCTGGTGAACTTCGTGACCTTCGTCTTCGGCTTGCCGATCGCGACACCGTTCGTGCACGGGTCGCACTCGTCGCCGAGCCCGTCGTCGTCGCCGTCGAGCTGCAGCGGGTCCGAGTCGAGCGGGCAGATGTCGAGCTCGTCGCAGACGGCGTCGCCGTCGCCGTCGGGCTTCTTCAGGTCGACGGGGCACGCGCCGTTGCCGCCCGTGCAGGCCTCGACGAGATCGCATCCGTCGGCGAGCGGGCGGCACACGGTGCTCGCGGCGACGAAGGTGCACGCGGACGTGCAGCAGTCGCCCTCGATGATCGCGCCGCCGTCGCACTGCTCGCCGGCGTCGAGCGTGCCGTTGCCGCAGTCGTCGATGAGGATGCGGACGAGCGCGAAGTCCTTCGCGTTGCCGTTGCGACCCATGCCCGCGGCGAGGACCTTGGCGTCGCTCTGCAGCGCCACCGCGTTGCCCTCGTCGGAGCCCGTACCGGCGAGGGGCAGATGGACGACGCCGGTGCCACCGAACGCGGCGTCGAGGCTGCCGTTCGCGTTGTAGCGCGCCACGGCGAGGTCGTCGCTGCCCGAGAAGCGCCCGAAGCCCACGACGACGAAGCGGCCGTTCTCGTCCACGGCGATCGCCTTGCCCTGCGCGAAGGTGCCGATCGCGGTGGTCAGCTTGCCGTCGCCGTCGAGCGTCGGGTCGAGCAGGCCGTTCTCGTCGACGCGCGCCACCGCGACGTGGTCGACCGTGCCGACGCGCGCGTAGCCGGCGAGCAGGATGGCGCCGTCGCCTTGCAGCGCGAGCCCCTGCGCCGCCTCGTCGCCGCTGCCGAAGGTGATGACGCGCAGGCCGGTGCCGTTGAAGGTCGTGTCGAGCAGACCCGTCGGGGTGAAGCGTGCGACGAACATGTCGCGTGCCGTGCCCGCGTAGCCCGCGACGACGATCCGGTCGTCGTCGTCGATCGCGACCGCGAGTGCCTCGTCGTTGCCGGTGCCGATGCCGAGCGTCACCTTGCCGTCGGCGCTGAACGTCGTGTCGAGGGCACCGTTCTCGAGGTAGCGCGTGATCGCGACGTCCTTGTTGGCACCGGTGCGCGAGAACCCGGCCACGACGATCTTGCCGTCGTCCTGGATCGCGACCGCGTTCGCCACGTCCTCGAGGCTGCCGATCGCGGTGACGACCTTGCCGTCGCCGTCGAAGTCGGGATCGAGGTTGCCGTTCGGCAGATAGCGCGCGATTGCGAACGCCTCGCTGCCGCTCTCGCGCCGGAACCCGGCGACGACGATCTTCTGGTCGTTCTGCACCGCGACCGCGAACGCGCGGTCGACGTCGCCGCCGATCGGCGTGATCACCTTGCCGCTGCCGCCGAAGGTCGGGTCGGGATCGCCGTCGAGATCGAAGCGGGCGACCGAGAAGTCGTCGCCGACCGCCGTCGAGAAGCCCGCGACGACGATCCGGTCGTCCGCCTGGACCGCGACGCTCTGGCCGAAATCGTCCCCGCTGCCGATCGGAGCGATCACCACTCCGCCCGCGCCGAAGGTCGGGTCCAGTGCCCCGGACTGGGCACCGGCGGGGTTCGCCACGCCCAGGACGACGACGAGGGCAGCGAGCGAGGTGAGGGTGAGGCAGCGACGCGACGGGACGCGGGCGGCTGGGGTCGGGTGCACGGGAACCTCCGGAGGTGGCAGGAGAAGCGCCGCGTCATCCTAGGCGCGGCCGTCGAGCGCGGGCAAGGTCCAAATCCGCCCCGCGCGCCGCGAATCATGCGCGTTCGCCATATCGTGCGCCGTGGCGAGGCACTGCAGGGCACACCGAGGCAAGATGACTCAGATTTTCTATTGCCTCCATGGCGACCACCTTGCTAGCTCCGACGGCGACCGATCAAAACGCGCTCTGTGGGCCACCCTCCTGCCACCCTTGTCTCGTGCCCGTGGAACTCGCCGGCCCCCGCCGGCGGGGAGCGTGCAGACCTACACGGGAGTGGACATTGAAGAAGCTGGGAGCTGGCCTCCTCGGATGGGCCGCGCTGCTGATCCCCGCGTGGGTCGCGGCGCAACCCATCGCCTACGTCACCAACCAGTCCACCAACGTGGTTCACATGTTGCGGACGACCGACTGGGTCAACATCGGCAACATCCCGGTCGGCAACTCGCCGGCGGGGATCGCCATCCCGACGGTCGGCGGCTTCGCGCTGGTCGCCAACAAGGGCGGAAACTCGGTCAGCCGGATCGACCTCGCCACCTCGACGGTGACCGCGACCATCCCGGTCCCCGGTAACCCGACGTCGGTCGCGATCACGCCGGACGGCACCAAGGCCTACGTCGTGCAGTCGACGAACTGCCCGCCGCCGCCGGTTCCCACCCCGGGTCCGGGTCCGACGCCGACGCCCGGTGGCCCCACGCCCGGTCCTACGCCGATCCCGCCCTGCACGGTCGCGGTGATCGACACGGCGAGCAACACGGTCGTGACCAACGTCACCGTCGGTCACGAGCCGTTCGCGGCCGCGATGTCGACCAACGGCGGCTTCGTCTACGTCACCAACCGCGCCGACGACTCGGTGTCGATCATCGACACCGCGACCGACACGACGATCGACGAGTTCCCGGTCGGCGACACGCCGGAGGGCATCGTCGCCGGCTTCGGCCTCGTCTACGTCGCCAACGACACCTCGAACACGGTCTCGGTCTACCGCGAGATCGACTTCGCGCTCCTCACGACCATCCCCGTCGGCGCCAGCCCCCTCTCGGTGGCGGTCTCTCCCGACGGCACGACCGCGGTCGTGGGCAACGACGGCGGCGGCTCGATCTCGATCGTCGCCACCGGCACCGAGACGGTGATCGACACCAAGAGCGTCGGGACCAATCCGACGGGTGTCGCGATCACGCCGAACTCGAGCCGGGCCGTCGTGGCGAACAGCACGAGCGGAACCGTCTCGATCGTCGCGCTGAAGAGCGATCCCAATCAGCCGAGCTCGACCATCACGGTCCAGCTCAACGGCTCGCCGGCGGCCGTGGCGATCACCCCGGCACCGGTCTTCGTCCTCGACAAGGTCGGGCCGGCCGTCGTCGAGGCGGGCAGCCAGGTGACTTACGCGCTCACGTACCAGAACATCGGTAGCGGCCCGGGCGTGGACGTCACGTTGACGGATAGCTTCCCGGCCGAGCTGACGTTCGTGTCGGCGACCGCGGGCGGCACGGTCTCCGGGTCGGACGTGGTGTGGAACCTGGGCACCGTCCCGACCTCCACCAGCGCCACCGTCGAGGCCACCTTCGACCTGGCGGGCGCGCCGCCGCTGGTCGACGGTGACGTCGTCACCAACACCGCCACGATCGCGGACCTGCTCGGCAACACCGACTCGGACACGTTCGAGATGGCCACCAGGGTCCCGGGTGGGCTCGGCGTCGTGCAGGCGAACTACAACAAGAAGAACGCCAGCCAGCCGCGCGACGCATGGCGCTTCAAGGCCCAGATCCCGGTGCTGGGCAACGTGTTCGCCAACGACGTGCCGGTGACCATCACCATGAGCACGCCGACCCAGGTGATCTCGTCCTTCACCATCCCGGCCGGGAGCTGGGAGGGCCGCAAGAACCGGTACCGCTTCTCCGCGCGCGATCTGCTCGGCACCGGCAGCCGGGTGCGTGGCCAGTTCTCCCTGCGCGGAAACGGGCTGTGGCGTCTCAACGTGAACGCGTCGAACATGGCGCTTCCGCTGGTCACGCTGCCGCCGCCGCCCGACGGCCCGGAGATCACGATCACCGCGATCATCGGCGCGGACGTCTACCCGAGCACGCGGACCTTCCGCGTGCGCAAGACGTCGAAGCCCAACACGCAGCGCCTGAGCTACCGCTCACCGGCAGTGGCCGACTAGGAGCCGCGCGCGCGGCTCGCGAGAGGGGGGTCCGGTCGTCCGGGCCCCCCTTTTTCGTTCGCCGCGCGGGCCGCAGGAGAGCTCGCTCCCCCCGGCAGGCGCGCTGGCGATGGCGCGAGGAGCGGGGTATCCATGAAGAGCGCATGGCTGCACCCGACCGTGAAGGCGACACCTCCGTCGTCACCCGGACGCGCACCGAGAAGAAGCTCGAGCGTCCCAAGCTCTACCGAGTCCTCCTCCACAACGACGACTACACGACGCGCGAGTTCGTCGTGTGGATCCTCGAGGTCGTGTTCCATCGCAGCGAGGTGGAGTCGGTGCAGATCATGCTTCACGTGCACAACAACGGCGTGGGCGTGGCGGGCGTGTACCCGTTCGACGTCGCGCAGGCGAAGGTCGAGAAGGTCCTCGAGCTGGCCGAGCAGAACGAGTATCCCTTGCTCTCGACCTTGGAACCCGAATGAGCGCACCCTCCATCACGACGGATCTGCAGGCGTCGCTCCGCCAGGCGATCGAGGAGGCGCGCAAGCGCCGCCACGAGTACCTGACGCTCGAGCACCTGCTGCTCGCGCTGCTCGACAATCCCGAAGTCGCACGGATGCTCGAGGCGCTCGGCGCCGACATCGAGACCCTGCGCCGCGAGCTGCAGCAGTTCCTCGCCGAAGCCCTCGAGACGTTGCCCGCGGGCGTGCACAAGCCGCCCGAGGAGACACCCGGAATCCAGCGCGTCCTGCAGCGTGCCGCCGTGCACGCGCTCAGCGCCGAGCGTAGCTCGATCGACGGCCCGGCGGTGCTGGTCGCGTTCTTTCGCGAGCCGAGCTGTCACGCGCTCTACCTGCTCGAGCAGCAGGGCCTCACCCGTCTCGACGTCCTGCGCTACGTCTCGCACGGCCTCAACCCCGAGGGCGTCGGCGGCGTGACGCCGGGTCACGAGCACGGGGACGAGCGCGAGGAGTCGTCGGGCAACGACGACGAGCCGAGCCCGGTCCGCGACCCGCTCGGCACCTTCTGCACCGACCTGCGGCAGCGTGCGGCCGAGGGCAAGATCGACCCGCTGATCGGCCGCGAGGCGGAGCTCGAGCGCACGATCCACGTGCTCGCCCGGCGGCGGAAGAACAATCCCGTCTTCGTCGGTGAGCCCGGCGTCGGCAAGACGGCGATCGTCGAGGGTCTCGCGCGCCGTCTGCACGAGGGCTCGGTCCCGGCGGCGCTCAAGGCTTCGACGATCTACGCGCTCGACATGGGTGCGCTGATCGCCGGCACCAAGTTCCGCGGCCAGTTCGAGGAGCGCATCAAGGCGGTGCTGAAGGCGCTCAAGCAGAAGCCCGGCGCGATCCTGTTCATCGACGAGATCCACACCGTGGTCGGCGCCGGCGCGACCAGCGGCGGCACGATGGATGCGTCGAATCTGCTGAAGCCCGCGCTCGCCAACGGCGAGCTGCGCTGCATCGGCGCGACGACCTACCCCGAGTACAAGGCGTCCTTCGAGCGCGACCGCGCGCTCGAGCGCCGCTTCCAGAAGATCGACGTCAAGGAGCCGACGGTCGCAGAAACGATCCTGATCCTGCAGGGCCTCGCGCCGCGCTACGCCGAGCACCACGGCGTGACGTACGAGGATGCGGCGCTCACGGCTGCAGCCGAGCTTTCGTTCAAGCACATCAACGACCGCCACCTGCCGGACAAGGCGATCGACGTGATCGACGAGGCCGGTGCCGCTGACAGCATCCTGCCCGAGGAGCGGCGCAAGCACGTCATCGACACGCACGCGATCGAGCTCGTGGTGAGCAAGATCGCGCGCATCCCGGAGAAGACCGTCTCGGTCTCGGCGCGCGAGCAGCTCGAGCGCATCGAGCCGGAGCTGAAGAAGGTCATCTACGGGCAGGACCACGCGATCGAGCAGCTCGCGTCGGTGATCAAGCTGCAGCGCTCGGGTCTCGGTCACGGCGAGCGTCCGATCGGCTCGTTCCTCTTCGCCGGCCCGACGGGCGTCGGCAAGACCGAGCTCGCGAAGCAGCTCGCGAAGATCCTCGGCGTCGAGTTGCTGCGCTACGACATGAGCGAGTACATGGAGAAGCACACGGTGTCGCGCCTGGTCGGTGCGCCGCCCGGCTACGTGGGCTTCGACCAGGGCGGCCTCCTCACCGACGCGGTGCGCAAGAACCCGCACGCAGTCGTCATGCTCGACGAGATCGAGAAGGCGCACCCGGACCTGTTCAACGTGCTCCTGCAGGTGATGGACCACGCGACCCTCACCGACAACACCGGCCGCAAGGCCGACTTCCGCAACGTCGTCCTGATCTTGACGACCAACGCCGGCGCGCGCGACATGGCCGCGTCGTCGATCGGGTTCACCGGCCCGGGCTCGGGGGGCGGGTCCTCGAAGGGCGCCATCGAGCGCACCTTCAGCCCCGAGTTCAGAAACCGCCTCGACGCGATCGTGCAGTTCAACGCGCTCGACCCGATCGCGATCGCGCAGGTGGTCGAGAAGAATCTCGCCGAGCTCTACACGCAGCTCGCCGACAAGCACGTCACGCTCGAGCTCAGCGAGGCGGCGAAGGAGTACCTCGCCGAGAAGGGCTTCGACCGCGCGTTCGGCGCGCGTCCGATGGCCCGGCTGATCGAGAAGGTGCTGAAGCGCCCGCTCGCGGACGCGATCCTGTTCGGCGAGCTGTCGGACGGAGGCAAGGCCGTCGCGGACGTCGCCGACGGCGAGATCGTGCTGCGCTTCGAGCGCAAGGCCGCGTGAGCGCGGTCCGACCGCCGGCGTCATGAAGCAGCACCGCGTTCCCGAGAGCACCGGATCCGTGCGCGGCGCCGGCGTCGAGCTGCGCTACTCGCGCTGGCAGGGCGGCGGCGCGCCGATCGTCGTGCTGCACGGCGGCGGCCAGACGCGTCACGCGTGGGAGGAGAGCTGCGCCCATCTCGGCGACCTCGGCTACGACGTCGCCGCCCTCGATCTGCGCGGCCACGGCGAGAGCGAGTGGGCGCCGAACCAGGAGTACGGGCTGATGCACTTCGCGGCGGACGTGGTCGCGGTGCTGCCGCAGCTCGGACACGCGCGCACGGCACTGCTCGGCTTCTCGCTCGGCGGGCTCGCGAGCCTCTACTTGACGGCGCGCCATCCGGAGCTCTGCGCAGCACTCATGCTGGTCGACGTCGCGCCCAAGCTCGAGCAGGAGGGCGTGCGCCGCATCCGCGACTTCATGAGCCGGCACGAGAGCTTCGGCTCGCTCGACGACGTGGTCGCGGCGCTGCGCGAGTACAACCCGAACCGCCCGCCCGACTCGATCCGCGCCGAGTCGCTGCTGCGCAACCTGCGCCAGCGTCCCGACGGCCGCTACGAGTGGCACTACGACAAGTTCTTCCGCACGCCGATCCCCGAGGGCACCGAGTACCGCTCGCGGATCATGGGCCTGACGCACGAGGAGCTGCTCGCGGACGCGGCCCGGATCCAGTGCCCGACGCTCGTCGTGCGTGGTGCGACGAGCGACGTGCTGAGCGACGAGGGCGTCCGGGAGCTGCAAGAGACCATCCCCCACGCCGAGGCTGCCGTGGTCGACCGGGCCGGCCACCAGGTCGCCGGCGACCGGAACGACGCCTTCCTGGTCGCGATCACCCCCTTTCTCGCCCGCTGGTACCCGCCGCGCGCTCGCGCGGAGGCGGGTGCCGGCGACGACACGTCGATCTGACCTCCGCGCGCGTCGCGCGCAGCCGTTCGCGCGGCCGTCGCTCGAAGTGACCTCGCCGCGTGAGCTAAGCACCGCCTCGACTTCGGCCGAGAAAGAGTGCGAGATGGTGTGCGTGCTCCGCGTCGTGGGCAGCCTGCTCGCGTGGGTCGCGGGCGGCGCGCGGGAGCCGGGATCGGGGACGACGATGGCCGAGGTCGACCGTGGATTCGAGCTGCGCCAGCTCCTGCGGGCCTATCGCCGCGGCCTGATCTCGGACGAGGTCCTCGCCGAGCAGCTCCACGAGATCGGGCTCGATGGCGGCGCGCCGAGCGGAGGGGCGCCGAACGACCTCGCGGCCGAGCCGGCGAAGACCTATCGTGTCCGCGAGCGGTCCTTCGCCACCGAGCGCGACATGATCCTCCACTTCCTCGACGAGTTCCGCGCCGGCGAGACCTTCGGCGGCGAGGTGTTCGCCCTCTGGTACTCGGTTTGCCGCGACCCGCGCATTCGCGGCGGACTGCAGGTGGTACGCGAGCGCGAAGCGATGCACGGCAGGCTGCTCGCGGCGCGCATCGCGACGCTCGGCGGGCGCTCGCAGGCGGCGCTGCCGGAGAAGTTCCAGACCGCCGCGCGGGCGCGCCTCGGCTCGGCGGAGATCTCCGACGCCGACAAGCTCGCCGACTTCGTCCGCCGCCTGCCCGACGCCGAGACTGCGGTCGCACCGATCCGCGCGGTGATTGCGCAGATCGATCAGGACGGCGAGAGCCGCGCGCTGCTCGAGAACGTCCTCGAGGACGAGCTCGCGACCGTGCGCTGGTTCCACGCGGCGAACGGCACGCTGTCCAGCTGAAGGCACCTGAAGCCGGTCGGCCGCTCCCTGTAGAAGCTACAGGCGAGCTCGGGCCGAGGCGGCGCCGGAGCGGCGCTTTCCTGGTGGCACGGATCTCGCTGCCCGCCTCTCGGGCATGGCACGAGCAATCTGGTCCGGACACCTGAGCTTCGGGCTCGTCTCCATCCCCGTCGGGCTGCACAGTGCCGTCGACGCTTCCGAGGGAGTCCGCTTTCGCCAGCTCCACCGCAAGGACCTGGCGCCGATCCGGTACAAGAAGTTCTGCTCGAAGGAGAACCGCGAGGTCCCGAGCTCGGAGATCGTCCGCGGCTACGAGGTCGCGAAGGGCCGCTACGCGACCGTCGAGGAGGACGAGCTCGACGAGGTCCGGCAGGAGCTCGGCGAGGGCGAGCGCGTCATCGAGATCCTGCAGTTCGCCGACGCCGGCGCGATCGACCCGCTGGTGTTCGAGAAGCCGTACTGGCTCGCGCCGCTGAAGGGCGGCGAGAAGGCGTACGGCGTGCTCCGCGCGGCGCTGGGCGACGCCGCCAAGGTCGGCATCGCGCGCTTCTACATGCGCACGCGTCCGCTGCTCGCGGCGCTGCGTCCCAGCTCGGGCCTGCTCTCGCTCGAGGTGATGCGCCCCGCGGACGAGCTGCGCGACCCGCGCAAGCTCGCGGTCAAGGCGGTCGCACCGCGCAAGAACGAGATCCAGATGGCGCGCGCCCTGATCGACCAGATGTCGGAGGCGTGGGATCCGGCGGCGCACCCGAACGTCTACCGGAAGGCGGTCAAGAGGCTGATCGACAGCAAGCGCAAATTCGAGATCGCGGAGGATCCGGCCGAGACGGCTCCACGCGAGAAGGTCGTGGACCTGATGCAGGCGCTGAAGGACAGCCTCGAGACCAGCCGCAAGCGACCGGCTCGCGGCGCGCGCAAGAAGAGCGCGCGTGCCCGCAGGGCGGCGTGACGACACCGCGCGCGCAGGCCGCGCGCCGAGGGCGACGATGACACTCGATCTCTACTCCTACGGCAGAGCGCTCCACACCGAGGAAGCCCCCGCGGACGACGTGGCCGATCCCGTCTACGCCTGCGACGCGTGCGGCTGCAGCGCGCGCACCAAGGATCCGGCGTTGCTGCGCACCGTCGGGTGGCGCCTCCTGACGCGTCCGCCCAGCGACGGCGAGCGTCCCGCGCTCTGCCCCCGCTGTGCGCGACGATGGACCTCGCGGTCGATCATGTAGCGACGCGCACGCACCGACCCGTCGACAGGCAAGAATCCGCCATCCGCAGCTCATCCTCCTCGCCGCGACGGTCGAAGCTCCGGGCGAGGGGGTACGGGCCATGCTGGATAGCCGTGCACGCCGCGCTCGGGGACCGGGAACGTCGTCCGCCTTGCGCTTCGCGCTGCGCATCGCGCTCTGCGCAGCGCTGCTGCCGGCCGTGTCGAGTGTATCGGGCGCGACCGACGAGAGCGGGCAGCCGGCGCCCCTGGCCTCCGAACCCGCGCCCGAGGACGACCTCACCCACCCCGGCAGCCCGGCCGCCGCGATCGTGAAAGAGGGCCTGGCCCACGTCTACGCGGGACGCGCGGCCGAGGCCCACGCCGACGCGCTGCGGGCAACCGAGCGCGATCCCGGCAGCGCCGACGCGTACGACCTGCTCGGCATCGCCCTGATGATGCAGAAGAAGCACGAGGAGGCTCTTGCGGCACACCGGCGCTCGATCGAGCTCGCGCCGGCATCGGCCGACCCGCATCTCAACATGATCCCGAGCCTCCTCGCCCTAGGCCGCAAGGAGGAGGCGCTCGAGGCCGCGCGGACGGCGGCGCGCATCGAGCCGTCCTGCGGGCCGTGCCACGCCGAGGTGGCGATGCGCCTCGTCCACCTGCGACGCTACGCGGAGGCCGTCGACGCGGCACGCGAGGCGGTCCGCCTCGGGCCGCAGGACGCGCGGGCGTGGACGGTCCTCGGCACGTCGCTGCTGGCCAACGGGAGCCCGAAGGAGGCGGTGGGCCCCTTCGAGGAGGCCATCGCTCTGACGACCAGCGCCCCCGCGTCCCGGCTCGGCATCGACGCACGGCTCGGCCTCGCGACGGCGCGCATGAGCCTCGCCGAGTACGACGCCGCGGCAGACGCGTTCCGCGCCGTGCTCACGCACGCGCCAAGCCATCTCGTTGCGCACCTGTACCTCGGCGACGCACTCACGTGGCAGGGCGACTACACCGGGGCGGTGAGCGCGTACGAGGCGGCAGCCGCGCTCGACCCGACGGGTCCCGACGTCCGGTTCCGCCTCGGCCAGGGGTACCTCCGGACCGGCCGGACGCCCGACGCCATCACGCAGCTCGAGACGCTGCTCGCCGAGAACCCGCAGCACGCCCACGGGCACGCGGCGCTCGTCGCCGCCTACCTGAGCGACGGGCGCGAGGCGAAGGCGGCGGAGCAGCTGGAGACCCTCCGCGGCGTCGACGCGAAGCTCGCCGAGCGCATGCGACCGATGGTGGAGCGCTGCGAGCCGAGCTACCCCGAGGCCTGAGCCGGCCCGGGGCGCACCGGAATCACGGAATGCCCCCGCCACAATGGGCCCCGCGACAGGGCCCCGCGACGCAGGGCCCCGCGACGCCGTTGACATCCGACCTCCCGCTGCGGCAATCCTAGCGGGTTGCGGGCGACGACACCGGGCCACACCGGAGCGCCGTCCCCGCGAAATCCCCGGCACGCCGGTTCAGCGAAACAATCTGTACAGGGAGGTCTGCGTCACATGTTGCTCGAAGGGAAAGTCGCAATCATCACGGGGGCTGGGCGGGGAATCGGCCGCGAGGAGGCTCTCCTCATGGCGAAGCACGGCGCGAAGGTCGTCGTGAACGACCTCGGCGCGCACTTCGACGGCAGCGGCGCACCGACCGGCTCGCCCGCGCAGGAAGTGGTCGCCGAGATCAAGAAGATGGGCGGCGACGCGATCGCGAACGGCGAGAGCGTGACCGACCACAAGGGTGCCAAGCGCATCCTCGAGTGCGCGCTCGACACCTTCGGCAAGGCGAACATCCTGGTCAACAACGCCGGTATCCTGCGCGACCGGATGATCTTCAACATGGACGAGGAGTCGTGGGACTCGGTCGTCGCGGTGCACCTGAAGGGCGCCTACAACATGTCGCACCACCTGTGTGCGTACTGGCGCGAGGAGCACAAGAAGGGCAACGCGCTGAACGGCCGCGTGATCAACACCGCGTCCGACGCGGGGCTCCTCGGCAACGTCGGCCAGAGCAACTACGGCGCGTGCAAGGCCGCCGTCGCCGCGATGGCGATCATCATCGACGCCGAGATGCGCCGCTACGGCGTGACCGCGAACGCGATCGCGCCGCTCGCGCGCACGCGCTTGACCGTCGAGGCCACGCCCTCGACCGCGGGCCTCATGGGCGGCGAGGTGAAGGAAGGCCAGTTCGACGTGTGGGGTCCGCAGAACGTGGCGCCGCTGGTCACCTGGCTCGCGAGCGACGACGCGGCCGACGTGCACGGCGAGGTGTTCCGCGTCGGCGGCGGCACCGTGTTCCTGCTGCAGGGCTGGCACACCGTCGGCAAGGTCCGCCAGCAGGCGACGTGGGATCCGGAGAAGCTCGGCCCGGCGCTGAAGGCAGAGCTCGCGAAGGGCGCCACCGCCAAGGAGAGCATGGCCTCGGTCATGGGCGAAGGGCTGTAAGCACCAGCGTTCCACGGAGCCGGAGCGCCGCGTGCGCTCCGGCTCCCTCCGACCGTGCCCATGAGCTATCCCTACCGACACGTTCTCTTCGTCTGCCACGCCAACACCTCGCGCAGCGTGATGGCGGAGCACCTGCTGGTTCGCCTGCTGTCCGACCACGCCGTACCGGCCGACGCGGTGCTCGTGACCTCCGGCGGCATCGCGCCCTACGCGCGCGACGGCAGCCTGGTCTCGCTCGACACGCGCCTCGTCCTGCGCGACGTCGACATCCACCTCGAGCCCGACGCGGTCGCGCGCGATCTGAAGCGCGGTCACCGCCACCTGCTCGACCAGGCGGATCTCATCATCACCATGACGGAAGAGCAGGTGCGCATGGTGCACGCGCAGATGGGCGACGCGGAGAAGATCGACAAGCCCGTGACCACGCTGCGCGACTTCGCCGGGCTCGGCGGCGACATAGCCGACCCTGCCGGCCAGGACGAGGACGTGTTCACCGCGACGCGCAACAAGGTCGCACACGCGCTCGAGCACGCGATGCCACGGCTCGTGCCGGGCGCGCCCGGACGGGACGTCGCGTCGTGCGCGGAGTGCGCGGCGGAGCGCGCCGCGGGCTGATCCCGACCGCCGGAAGCACGGCGACCGCGCCCGCGACTAGGAGCGCGCCGGCTCCTGGAAGACCGCCCGGTCCTTCAGGCGGATCGCGGTGAGCTTGTTGCCCCAGACGGCCCCGGTGTCGAGGCCGATGGTACGCGGGCCGAGGTAGAGTCCGAGCGCCGCCCAGTGGCCGAACACCACGGTGACGTCCTTCTCCTTGCGGCCCGGGGCCTGGAACCACGGGCTGCAGCCGGCGGGAGCCTCGTCGGGCGGTCCGCTGAACTCGAGGCACGGCACTCCCTCGTTGGTGCAGGTACGCAGCCGCGTCAACACCTGCAGAACGAGCCGCAGGCGGTCCATGCCGCGCAGCCTCTCGCTCCAGCGCTGCGGCGGTGCACCGAGCGACTCGAGGAGCCGTGCCGCGTCCCTGCTCTGCAGCGCCTCCTCGACCTCGCCCGCGAGCCGCTCGGCGTCGTCGGCGGTCCAGCCCGGCAGGATGCCCGCGTGCACGACCATGTGACCGTTCTCGCGGTAGACCAGCGGGCGGGTGCGCAGCCAGTCGATCAGGTCGCCGCGGTCGCGCGCGTCGAGCACGTCCTCGAGCGTGTCACGCTTCTTCTTGCCGACGGCGCCGAGCGCCCGCGCGATCAGGTGCAGGTCGTGGTTGCCGAGAACCACGCGCACGGCCTTCTCGTTGCGCATCGCCCAGCGCAGGACCTCTGCCGACTGGGGCCCCCGGTTGACGAGGTCGCCGACCAGCAGGACGCGGTCGCGGCCCGGATCGAATTCGATCCGGTCGAGCAGCCGCCGCAAGGTGCCGAAGCATCCCTGGATGTCACCGATCGCGTAGGTCGCCATGCTCCACCGCTCCGACCACAACCACACCAGCCGAAGCGATGGTAGCACCTGCCGGGCGCGGAGTGGACCCGCGCCACGTGACGAATCGGTTACGGCGGCACGGCCGCGCGCAGGGACAGCACGGCGCGCGCACCCGGGGCCTCGTCAAGCACATGCGAGCGCCCGCCGGCGTGGATGCCCCCGCACGTCGATGGTAGGCCTACCGTCGAGGAGCCGTCGGTCGAGCGAGCGCGGGGAGATCGAGAATGAAGGACAGGACGCCGAGACGAACCGCCGGAGAGCCCGAAGTCGAGGGACCGGCGCGCTTCCGCTCCCTGCTGGTCCCGGTGGATCTCACCCCGATCTCGGATCGCGTGCTCGCACGGGTCTCACTGCTGCCGCTCGCCGACCGTGCGCGCATCACGCTGCTGCACGTGGTTCCGGAGGGGCTGCCGTACCGTGCTCGCCGCACGGCCGAGCACGACGCGAAGGCCACCCTCGCGGACGAGGCGAAGAGCCTGGCGCGGGCGCTGCCCGGGGGTGCCGGCGTCGAGGTGCGGGTGAGGGTGGGCGCCGCCGCCGCGCAGATCGCCGCCGCAGCCGCCTCCACCGGAGCCGAGCTGATCGTCATGGGCCGCGGCGGCGGCCGCGCACTGCGCGACGTGTTCCTCGGCTCGACCGCCGAGCGCGTCGTCCGGGCGGGGCTGCTCCCCGTGCTGGTCGTCCGCCTGCCCGCACGCGCGCGCTACGCCCGACCGGCGATCGCGCTCGACCTCGACCAGGTGGCAGCGGACGCGCTGGCCCTGCTGCTGCGCGTGATCCCCAAGCCGCCTCCGAGCGTCGCACTCATCCACGCCGCGGAGCCGCCCTCGTTCTCACGGCTGACCTATCCGAGCCTCTCCGCCGACGACGTGGAGAGCGCGCGCCGCGAGACCGAGCAGAACGCGCGACGTGGTCTCCGGACGCTGCTCGCCGGCGGCCTCGCTCGAGCGAGGATCCGCCCCGGCGACGCGCCGGCGTGGAACGAGCACGTCCGCTGCGGGTCGGCCCGGCGCGTGATCGAGAAGGCCGTCGCGACGATGCGCACCGATCTGCTGGTGCTCGGCACGCACGGGCACACCAGCGTCGCGCAGATGTTCCTCGGCACCGTCGCCGGCGACGTGCTCCGAGAGGTGTCCTGCGACGTGCTGGTCGTCCCTCCCGCCCCCGACGCCGTCGCCCCCGTCCGCGGCGCTACAGCAGCACCCCGGGATTCATGATCCCGTTCGGATCGAGCGCCGACTTGACGGCCTTCAGAACGGCCAGCCCCTCGCCGCCGAGCTCGCGCACCAGGTACTCGCGACGGATGCGCCCGATCCCGTGGTGGTGCGCGATCGTCGCGCCGGCGGCGATCGTCGCCTCCATCGCCGCCGCCCATGCTCGACGGTAGACGCTCTCCTGCTCGCCCGGATCCGACGCGCTGCCGACGAACGTGAAGTAGATGTTCACGCCCGTCGTGTAGCCGTGCGAGGTGTGGCCGCTCGCCTGGATGATGCCCGGCACGGCGGCGATCGCCTTCGTCACCGCCGCGTGCAGCGGCTTGACACGGTCCCAGGTCGCCGCGACCTCGATGGTGTCGACGACCAGCCCGCCCGCGAGCAGCTGCTCCCACGACGGAACGTGATTGCGGCGCCCGAGCCAGTGCATGAGCGGCTCGTCGCCGAGAATCTCGCCGCCACGCACGCGGCACGCGGCACGCGCCGCCTCGAGCTCGATCTCGAGCGCCGCCCGCATCGCCGAGGTGCCCTCGCTCATCACCAGCAGGAGCGGCTTCGGCTCCGGCACCCAGGTGCCGAAGTTCCGCTGCGCCTCGATCTCGTCGTAGAGCCGTACCACCGCCGGACGCCAGCCGGCCTGCAGAAGCTCACGGCTGATCGCGATGCCGTCGTCCCAGCTCGCGAGCGTCGCGGCGAAGCCCTGCTTCCACGCCGGCTTCGGCGCGATCTTGAGCGCGACCTCGGTGACCACGCCGAGCGTTCCCTCCGCCCCCATGAAGATCTGGCGCAGGTCGGGTCCGGTCGCGGCGCGCGGCGCCGGGAACGTTCGCACGATCTTGCCGCCCGGCAGCACCACCTCGAGCGCCAGCACCATGTCCTCGATGTTCCCGTAGCGCGTCGAGAGCTGGCCCGAGGCGCGCGTCGACACCCAGCCGCCGACCGTCGACAGCGCGATCGACTGCGGGAAGTGGCCGAGCGTGAAGCCGCGCTCGTCGAGCAGGCGCTCGCACTCCGCACCGTTGAGACCTGCCTGGACGCGCGCCGTCAGCGCCTCGCCGTTCACCTCGAGCAGCGCCGCCATGCGGCGCGTGTCGAGCACGATCGCGTCCTCGCCGGGACGCACACCGCCGCACACGCCGGAGCCGAGCCCGAAGGGCACCACCGCCACGCGACGCTCGTTCGCGAGCGTCAGCACCGTCGCGACCTCCGGGGTCGACTCCGGGTAGACCACGCACGGCGGCGCCGGGGCGCGGTCGGGGCCGCGGTCGCGGATCGCCTCCAGCGCCCAGTAGTCGTGCGCGTGCGCGCGCAGGTCGTCGCTCTCGGTGATAACGCGCCCGGCGGGCAAGGCCTTCGACAGGTCCTCGACGATGCTCATGCTCACCCCTTGCTCGCGTCGCGCCAGGCGACGTCCTCCGCGACGCGCGCCCGGTAGTGATCGATCTCGGTCGCGAGCCGGCGCTCGTCCCAGCCGAGACGGCGGCCGAGGATCGCGCCGACGCGCTCGACGTCGCCGAGCCCGTTGCCGGCGGCGAAGAGATTGCTCCGCGAGCGGCGCTCGAGCACGTCGCAGATCGACAGCGCGCACTCGGCCTCGGCCGCGTGCGCGACCTCGGCGTCGGTGAGCGTCGTGCGCACGATCGGCACCGGCGTCTCCCCCTCGACGAGCGGCACCTCGGCGGTGCGGCACGGCCGCGCGTCGGCCTTGCCGAGGCGCTCGAGGGCGGCGTCGACCACCCGCTCCGCCATGCGCCGGTACGTCGTGAGCTTGCCGCCGCCGATCGAGATCAGGCCGTTCGGCTCGACCAGGATCTCGTCGCGACGCGAGATCTCCGACGGCTTCTTGCCCTCCTGGTGCAGCAGCGGACGCACGCCCGCCCACGCGCCGGTCACGTCGTCGTCCGCGATGCGCGCGCCGGGCCAGGTGCGGTTGGTCGCCTCCAGCAGGTAGTCGACGTCCTCGCGGGTGATCGTCGGACGCTCCACCGCGCGCGGGTAGTTCGTGTCGGTGGTGCCGATCCAGACGATGTCGCCGTACGGCACGACGAACACCATGCGGCGGTCCATCGCGCGCATGACGACGATGTCGTCGACCTTCAAGCGCTCGCGCGACACGACGAGGTGGATGCCCTTGGTGAGGTGCATGCGTGGCGCGACGTCGCCGCCGAGCCGGCGCACGGCGTCCACCCACGGTCCGCCGGCGTTCACCACGACGCGCGCGGTGACCTCGAAGGTACGTCCGCAGAGCTCGTCGTTGACCGTGACGCGCAGTCGCGGCGCGTGCGACGCCGCGCCGTCGCCGGCCGTCGTCGTCCGCGTACCGTCCTCGACCATCGAGATCGCCGGCGCGTAGGTCGCGACCAGCGCCCCGGCGCGCTTCGCCGACTTGACGGTCTCGAGCGTCAGGCGCGCGTCGTCGGTGACGTACTCCGTGTAGACGGCGGCTCCCTGCAGGTTCTGGGCGTCGAGGCCCGGAACGTGGTCGAGGGTCTCGTCGCGCTTCCAGATCTCGTGCCGCTCCTCCGCCGCGATGCGCGCCATCTTCTCGTACGCCCAGAGCCCGGCGCGGAGCTTCATCACGCCCGCGCCGGTGCGGCCGTGCACCGGCAGCGCCATGCGCTCGGCGACCGCGAGGTGCGGGGCGATCTTCCGCAGCGTGCGGCGTTCCGCCGCGGCCTCGAGCACCAGGCCGACCTCTCCCTGCTCGAGATAGCGCAGCCCGCCGTGGATCAGCTTCGACGAGCGGCTCGAGGTCCCCGACGCGATGTCGGCGCGCTCGACCAGCGCCGTCCGGATGCCGCGCATCGCTCCGTCGCGCGCGATGCCGGCGCCGGTGATGCCGCCGCCGATGACCAGCAGCTCGACCTCGGCTCCGGCCATGTCCTCGAGGTCACGCGACCGGGTCTCGTGTGAGAAGCTCAGTATCCCATCTCCCGCAGACGTTTGTCGGAGAAGCCGAAGTGATGTCCGATCTCATGGACGACGGTGCGCCGGATCTCGCGGCGCAGGTGGTACTCGTCGGTGAACTCGTCGGTCAGCGGGAGATAGTAGATCGCGACGTGGTCGGGCAAGGCGCTGTGGCTCGCGCCGCGCAGGCCCACCGGGACGCCGTTGTAGAGCCCGAACAGCGTGTCGATCTCTGGATCGAGGCCCATCTCCAGCATCACCTCCTCGGCCGGCTCGTCCTCGACCACGACGGCGACGTTCTCGAGGTAGGGCTGGATCGAACGGGGCAGCGAGTCGAGGGCCTCGGCGACCAGCTGACGGAAGCGCTCGAGGGGAAATCTCTGCCGGGGCTCGTCGCCGTGCGGTCGCGCCATCGTGTCGTCGTATCACCGCCGAGCGCCAAAATCTTGTCAGCAGCGACACGGATCGGGCAGGTCCCGGCCCGTCGGTGGCCCGAGAACGCAAGCAGAACGGATGTCGAAGCTGGCACCGCGATTGCTGCGGCTCAGATCGGCTCCCAGGCGTGGACGTGGGCGGACGTGGTGAGTGGCCGGGTGGCGGGGTGGTTGTTGGGGAGCGCTCGGGTGCGGGCAGACGGGCGGCAGAGAGGTATCTGGAAGGGGACGCGGACGTTCGTGGTTGCGTGGGGTGGATCAGACACCTCTCTGCTGCTGTCGCCGGCTCATCGCAGCTCGGCGCTTCGCTCCGCCTAGCCGGAGCGACGGGTCGAGCGGGCGCCTGCCGGCACGTAGCCGCGACCGAGCGCACGCAGGCGCTCCTTGAGCGGCCAGGGGACCAGGCTCTTCAGCGTCTCCGCGAAGGGCAGACCCGCGGGAAGCGGCAGCAGCTTCAGGTTGTAGCGCTGCAGCCACCAGCCGTCGCCCTCGGGGTCGAGCGCCGGTGCGCTCGTGCGACGAAAGAACGCCGTCGTGCGCACGACGTCGACGAGCTCGAACATCGCGTCCGCGCGCAGCACGCGAAACAGATCGTTCACCGCGCGGATGTGCACGTCGTCGACGATCAGCAGCGCGCCGTCCGCGAGGTGCGGGTAGAACCAGAAGTACTCGAGCTGCGCGAACGGGAAGCCGTGCGGGCCGTCGATCATGACGAGATCGAGGGGTGCTTCGAACGTGTGCGTCGCGAGCGTGCGCTGCGTCGGGCCGACGACGAACGCGACGCTCTCGGCCCGCAGCAGCGGCGACTCCCGCACCACCTTCAGGCTGTCCCCCGCACCGGCGTCGTCGATCGTGAAGACGGTGTGCTGCGCGCTCAGGTGCGACAGCAGCAGCGTGCTCTTGCCCGTGCCGGTCTCGGCGCTACGCGCGATGCCGCCGCGCTCGCCGACGAGCGCCGCGATGCGCCGCAGCACGACCATGCGCAGCGACCCGGCGAACGGCCAGGAGTCGGGCAGGGTCGCGATCTGTTCGAGGATCTCCGCCATCGCTCGCAGGTGGCTTTTGTACTAGGACCGCGGCCATGAGCAACGAGCGACGCGTCCGCTTCGGTATCCAGACCCCCCAGGAAGGCGCGAGCTACGCCGCTCTCGCCGAGCACTGGAGGGAGGCGGAGCGCCTCGGCTACGACACCGTCTGGCTCGACGACCACTTCTACGGCGTCGTGACGCCGCCGCACGCCGACCAGCTCGAGGCGTGGGTGACGCTCGCGGCGCTCGCGCGCGAGACGAGCCGCATCCGCTTCGGGATCCTCGTCGGCTGCAACTCGTACCGGAGCCCCGCGCTGGTCGCCAAGATGGCTGCGAGCCTCGACGCGATCTCCGGCGGGCGCCTCGAGTTCGGTCTCGGCGCCGGCTGGTTCCAGCAGGAGTACGAGGCGTACGGCTACGAGTTCCCGGCGATCAAGACGCGCCTCGAGCAGTTCGCCGAGGCGCTCGAGGTCTGCGTCCGCATGTGGCGCGACGAGCGCGCGTCGTTCGCGGGCAAGCACTACCGCGTCGAGCAGGCCTGGAACCACCCGGCGCCGGTGCAGAAGCCGCACCCGCCGATCGTCATCGGCGGCGGCGGCGAGAAGGTGCTGCTGAAGCTCGTCGCGCGCTACGCGCAGGTCTGGAACATGGGCGGCTCGGTCGCCGAGTTCGCGCACAAGATGGCGATCCTCGACGCGCACTGCGCGAGCGTCGGACGCGACCCGAAGGAGATCGAGCGCAGCTGGTTCGGACCGCTGCTCATCGACGACGACGCCGAGCGCCTCGACCGGCGCCTCGAGAAGCGCGCGGCCGCGATGGGCGGCGTCGGCGCGGCGATGGACGAGCGCATGATCGCCGGCACGCCCGAGCAGGTGATCGCGCGCATCCGCGAGTATACGGCGATCGGCGTCACCCACTTCATCGCCATGTTCGGCCGCGTCGACGACCTCCGCGCGACGAAGCTGTTCGCGGAGAAGGTCATCCCGGCCTTCCGCTGACGACCCCGTTCAACCGATCGGCAGACGCGCGATCAGGTGGCGGACGATCGGCGGCTTCGCGCCGACGTGGAAGGCGCGGGCGCGGTAGCTCAGGTCGCGGTCGGTGACGGTCATGCGCTCGTGCTGGCGCAGGTGGTCGAGCCACGACTCGACGAGGAACGACTCGAGGTAGACGCTCGGCCGCGCGGCGTCGCGGAAGATGCCCCAGCGCCACGCGCCGCTTCGCCGCCGCATGCGGCGCACGATCTCCATCACGCGCAGGAACTCCTCCTCGCGCGACGGGTCGATCTCGTACTCGACCGACACCAGCACCGGGCCGTCGTCGTAGTCCGCCGCCTCGATGATCTCCTTCGCGGGCCAGTGCACCGACGGGCTGAGATCGATGTGCGCGGTCGGGCGCAGCCGGAAGCGCAGGCTCACGACCACGGCGACCGCGAGCCCCGCGCCCGCGATCTGCAGCGTGAGCGGGCTGCCGACGCGATCCGCGACCCACCCCCAGAGCGCCGCACCGCCCGCGAGCCCGCCCTGCAGGACGAGCAGGTGCAGCGCGAGCCCGCGCGCGCGCACCCACGCGGGCGCGACCGACTGCGTCTCGACGTTCAGGCTCGACAGCGGCGCCATCCACGCGAAGCCGCAAGCCGTGAGCAGCACGCAGGCAAGCGCGAAATCCGGCACCAGCCCGAGCAGCACGAGCCCGAGCGCGAACACCACGCCCGACACGTCGACGATGCGATCGACGCTCAGGCTCGACCGCACGCGCGGCAGCGCGATCGCGCCCGCCACCGCACCGATCCCCATGCAGCCGAGGAGCACGCCGTAGCCCGCGGCGTGCGTCTGCATTCGGTCGCGCGCGAGCACTGGCAGCAGCGCCCAGATCGCGCTGGTGAACACGACGAACATGCCGACGCGCAGCAGGATGCGCTTGAGCGCCGGCGAGTGGCGCACGAAGCGCATCCCGGCGCGGATCGCACCGAACACGTGCTCGCGCGGCAAGGTGGTGACCGGTGGCTCGCGTCGCCAGGCGAACAGCACGCCCAGCACCGCGAGGAACGAAACCGCATTCAGCAGGAAGGCGACCCCCGCACCGAAGGCTGCGACGACGAGACCGCCGATCGCCGGACCGACCGCGCGGGCGAGGTTGAGCGACGCCGAGCTGAGCGCGACCGCGGCCGGCAGCTCGCTGCGCGGAACGAGCTCGAGCGTGATCGCGAGCCACGCGGGCGAGGTGAGCGCGGTGCCGATGCCGAGCGCCGCGGTGAGTCCGAGCAGCCACCACGGATCCTCGAGCCCGAGCATCGTGAGGACGCCGAGCACGCTCGCCGCGAGCAGCATCCAGAGCTGGCTCAGCAGCAGGAGCTTCCGGCGATCGACCATGTCGGCGAGCGCGCCCGCCGGCAGCGCGAGGAACACCAGCGGCAGGCTCGCCGCGGTCTGCACCAGCGCGACCATGATCGGCGAGGTGGTGAGCGTCGTCATCAGCCACACCGCGGCGACGCTCTGCATCCACGTGCCGAGGTTGGAGGTCAGCGACGCGATCCACAGCGCGCGATACATGCCGTGGCGCAGCGGTGCCCAGGCGGATCCCTCGGCGGCCGGACCCGCGGGCAGTGGCGGTGCCTCCGCGTTGCGCGCGATCGTCAAGCGGACGTGCTTTACATCCCGGCTCGCGGACGCGAAACTGCCGCCCCATGTCCTCGATCTCGGAGTGCGCCGGACGGGTGCCGGCCGCGTCCGCCAGCCGCCTCCGGGCGCGGGCCTGAGCGTGGAGCCCGCACCGGTCGCGAGTCCGACGGTCGACGCCGCCTGGCTCGCACGGCGAGCGTCGTCGCGCGTCCGCTCCCTGTTCGATCCTTCGAACCGGGCGCTGTTCGTCGAGCTGGTGCGCACCTGCTTCAAGATCACGGACCACAACTCGATCGGCGGCGCGCTGTGGAGCCTGCTCGCGCCGTTCGCGATGCTCACCGCGCTCTACCTGGTGTTCCGCGAGCGCTTCGGCGAGGAGCTGCAGGCCTACCCGCTCTACCTGCTGCTCGGCATCGCGTTCGTGACCTTCTTCTCGATCACCACGCGGCAGCTCATCGCGATCCTCTTCGTGAACCGGGCGCTGATGCTCAACACCACGGTGCCGCGCGAGACCGTGATCCTCTCGCAGGTCGCCTTCCACGGCTACAAGCTCGCGGTCGAGCTCGTGCTGTGCGCGCTCCTGGCGGTGCACTTCGGGACCTTCTCGTGGGCGTCGATGGTCGGCGTCCTGCCTCTGCTGGCGGCCTTCTTCGCCCTGGTCACCGGCGTCGGCATGCTCGGCGCGGTGGTGCACAGCTTCGCGCGCGACATCGAGCACATCTGGACGCTCGTCGCCCACCTGCTGATGTTCGTGACGCCGGTCTTCTACGGCCTCGAGAGCCTGTCCGCGCCGGCGCGCTTCGTCATCTACTGGCTGAACCCGCTGACGCCGTTCCTGGTCGCGCTGCGCGGCCTGTTCATCGGGCCGCCGGCGCACCCCGCCGTGTACCTGCACGCGATGGCGATCGGCTTCGGCGTGCTGCTCGCAGGCTACGCCGCCTTTCTCGCGGCCGAGGGTGCGGCGCTGGAGCGAACGTGAGCCCGCCGATGGTGCGGCTCGAGCACGTCGGCAAGCGCTTCCTCGTGCCGCGCGCGCAGCGCACCGCGCTGCGCGTCGTGCGCGCGCTGGTGCGTGGCGACTCGCTGCGGGACGAGCTGTGGGCGCTGCGCGACGTGAGCTTCGAGGTGCCGGCGGGCTCGAGCCTGGCGCTGATCGGGCGCAACGGATCGGGCAAGACCACCCTGCTGCGGCTCCTCGCCGGGATCCTCGCGCCCACGATCGGCGTGCTCGAGGTCGCGAGCCGCCCACGCGCCCTCTTCAGCACGACGATCGGCTTCTCGACCGAGCTGTCGGCCGAGGACAACGTCTTCCTGTTCGGCGCCGTCCACGGCATGACCCGACGTAGCTTGACGCCGCGGCTCGACGCGATCGTCGCCCGCGCCGGGCTCGACCACCTTCGGCACGCGGCGCTCAAGGACCTGTCGATGGGCCAGGTGCAGCGCCTCGCGCTCAGCGTGTTCGCGGAGACCCCGGAGCGCTTCCTGGTGTTCGACGAGGTGCTGAGCAACGTCGACCGCGGCTATCTGCGCACCGCCGACGCCTACTTCCGCGGCCTCACGGCCGAGGGCCGGACGATCGTCATGACGTCGCACGAGCCCGCCTTCCTGCGTCCCTACTGCGAGCGCGCGATCTGGATCGAGAACGGACGCGTGTACCGCGACGGTCCGTTCGATCTCGTCATGCGCGAGTACGAGAGCTCGTTCGAGAACGACCCGGAGTCGCACTGGGCGCCGCCGCCGGCTCCTCCGGCTCGGGCCGGCGGCGCGGACACCAGTACGTGACGCGCGTGCTCGAGCCGCGGTCTCCGGCGACCGCTCGAGCGCCGTAGCGGACGAGGTTGAACGAACCTTGCATCGCATCCGTTCCGCGATGACCACCGATACCCAGACTCCCCGGCGACCCGCAGCGACTGCGCGCGAAACCGCGCAGCCCGCACGGCGAACCGATGGGACAGCCCCCTCTGCAGCCGTGCGCTGGTGGCACGGCGTGCGCACGGCCGGGAGCACGCCGTCAACGGCAGTTGACGGCGCGGCAATCCGATGACTGCCGGGCGAGCACACGACCTCGGCACGTTCGCCCGCGCGACCGGCTACGACGCGACCCCCTGCCGCAGCTGCGCCGACAGCGAGGAGCGGCCCGCCGGCACCCGCTGCACCAACTGCGGCGGCAGTGGACGCATCTGGACGAGCGTGCGCGGATCGCTCTCGGACGACGGGCTCGCGCGCCTGCGCGGCATGCTGCAAGACGGCGAGTGAAAGACGGCGAGTGAAAGGTCGCGGGCGAGACGACGGCCGCCCGACCGCTCCGGGCTTGACGAACGCGGCCCACTCTTGGCCAAGTCGGTAAGCCGGATGAGATACCCCGCGCTCATCGACGTCGACGGCGATCGCATCGTCGCCGAGTTTCCCGACTGTCCCGGCTGTCGCGCGCTCGCCGAGCCCGGGGAGGACGTCGTCGCCGTCGCACGTCCGGTGCTGCAGCGCTGGCTCACCGCCTGTCTCGTCGACGGCGCGGTGCCGCCCAAGCCCTCGGTCGCCGTGGTCACGCGCGACTGGTTCGAGTGGGTGCCGATCTCGCCCGACCTCGCGCGCCGCCTGCTCCTCCGCTGGGCCGTGGCGAAGCGCGTGTCGCGCGCCGAGCTGGCGCGACGTGCCGGCGTCAGCGAGGCGGCCCTCGCGACCCTCGAGGACGAAGGCGTGCGGCCCTCCACGCGCGTGCTGAACGGCGTCGCGCGCGCGCTCGGAGTGATCGACGGCTCGGAGACCGCCCCACCCGCGCGCGCACGCCGGGGCTCCGTTCCGTCCTCGCCCGCCGCGCGTCGTCGCTGAGCGCAGCCGATCCACCACCTCGCCATGCCTCCCTCGCGCACCGACGACACGCCGCACTCGCACGCCGGCGTGCCCGACAGAGGCGCAACCGACGTCGCGGTGTCGTTGCTCGCGCTCGCGCGCCGCCCCGCGATCGTCTGCTCGGCGCTGTTCCTCGGCACGCTTCTCGTGTTCGGGCGCAGCGCGTGGTTCGACTTCGTCAACATCGACGACGTCGAGTACGTCGCCGGCAACCCGTTCGTGCAGCGCGGGCTCGGGCCTGACCAGATCCGCTGGGCGCTCACCGGCGTCCAGTCGGCCAACTGGCACCCGCTGACGTGGATCTCGCACATGGTGGACTACCGCCTGTTCGGCGCGGCGCCGGGCGGCCACCACGCGGTCAACGTGCTGTGGCACGCGCTCGCGGCCGTGCTCGCGTTCCTCGCCCTGCGACGCCTGACGGGCGACACCGCGACCAGTGCGGCGTGCGCGGCGCTCTTCGCCTGGCACCCGCTGCGCGCGGAGTCGGTGGCGTGGATCTCCGAGCGCAAGGACGTGCTGAGCGCGTTCTTCTTCTTCGCGACGCTCTACTTCTGGGCGGGCTTCGCGGCTCCCGCGGAGCGACGCGGCACCCGCCTGCCGCGCGCCGCCTGCTACGCGCTGGCGCTGGTCGCGTTCGCGCTCGGCCTGCTGTCGAAGGCGATGCTGGTCACGCTACCCTTCGTGCTGCTGCTGCTCGACGCCTGGCCGCTGCGCCGGCTGTCGCGCCGGACGGTGGTCGAGAAGCTGCCGCTGTTCGCACTGTCGATCGTCGCGGCGGTCGCGACCTACCTCGCGCAGCACGGCGCCGGCGCGACCTTCGACGTGATCCCGCTCGACGTCCGGCTCGGGAACGCCGCGGTGTCGGTCGCGCGCTACCTCGGCCACCTCGTCGTCCCGTCCGGTCTGTCGGTGATGTACCCGTACCCTGAGCGCTGGTCCGCGGCGGCGGTCGCGGGCGCGGTCGCGCTGATCGTCGCGGCGACCACGATCGGCCTCTGGCAGACGCGACGCCGTCCGTGGATCCTGGTCGGCTGGCTCTGGTTCCTCGGCATGCTCGTGCCGGTGGTCGGGCTCGTGCAGGTCGGCGTGCAGGCGATGGCCGACCGCTACACCTACCTGACCACCGTTGGCGTCCTGATCGCCGCGCTCTGGACGGTGCGCGACGCGGTCGCGGGATCGGCGTCGCGCGAGCGCATCGCGGTTACCGTCGGGGCCGGCGTGGTCGCGATCTACGCCTTCCTGACCCTGCTGCAGGTCGGCGTGTGGCGGAGCTCGGTGACGCTCTTCGCGCACGCGACCTCGGTCACCGAGAACAACTACCTCGCGCACAGCAACTACGGCATGGCGCTCGCCGGAGAGCGGCGTTTCGCCGAGGCCGAGCAGAGCTTCCGCCGCGTCCTCGAGATCGACCCGCCGCACTTCACCGCGGAGACGATGCGCGAGAACGACTACACGATCCGCTACGCGCTCGGCGTCATGCTGCTCGAGCAGCAACGCTTCGACGAGGCGGCCGAGCAGCTCGCCCGCGTGCTCGAGCTGGTGCCGGACCACCTGGAGGCGAACAACCACTACGGCGCGCTGCTCGCCATGCAGGGACGCACCGACGAGGCGCGCGCGCGCTTCGAGACGGCGCTGCGCTACAACCCCGCGAGCGCACCGGCGCACGCGAACCTCGCGCGCCTCGACCTCCTGCAGGGCAACGTCGACGCGGCCGTGCGCGGCTTCCAGCGCTCGATCGAGATCGTGCCCGAGGATCCGGCGGCGCACTGCGGACTCGCCGACGCGCTCGCACGCGGCGGACGCGCGGACGACGCCGCGCGACACCGCGCCGAGGCGCGACGTCTGATCGGCAACCCGGAGGCGTGTCCGGGGTGACGCGGTAGCCGCGCCCGCGCACGGCTACCGCTCGTCGTCACCGTCCGCAGCCGTTCAGAACAGGTACTTGCCGCCCCAGCCGAACGAGAAGTACTGCAGGTCGCCGCCGATCCCGCTGCCGGCGGGGATCACGTACGCCGCGTCGAGGAAGAGCGCGACGTTCTCGGTGATCGCGAGGTCGGTGCCGCCCGAGAAGCGGCCGGCCGCCGTCCACAGCGAGCTGCCGCCGTCGCGCGACGGGTTCGCGTTCAGGAAGCCGAAGCCGCCCGACAGGTAGGGTTGGAAGCGGTCGAGCGGCAGGATGAGCTTGCCGTTGACCGACGCGTGGTTCGTCCAGATGCTGCCGTTCGTGCGCTTGACGCCGAACGAGTCGCCGTACTCGTAGAGCCCCTCGAGCGCGAAGAACGGGTTGAAGCGGTAGCCGCCGCGCGCCTGGAAGCCCATGCTGTTGCCGAACTCGTTCTTGAGCGAGCCCTGGAAGGCCGACACCGCGTACACGCCGCCGAGCCCGGCATACGCACCCGGGCGGTTGAAGTCGACGTCTTCCGCGTGCGCGCTGCTCGCAACGCCTGCGGCGAGCGCCAGCGCACCCGCGATCCCCAGTACGAATCCGCACCTCATGTCCGTCATCCCTCCTCGACGTGCCACCGCGAGACGTCGCGGCCAGCAGAAATGACGGAACGTTCGTGCTCAAACTTTAGGCGCGAGTGACCCGCGCGACGGCGTGCGAGGTCAGCCAGCCGGACCACCGCCCGCTGCGCCGCGGCCGCGTTCGAGCCCGACGACGGCGAACGTCGTGAGCGCGCGATGGCGGATGTTGAGGCTCACGAGCAGCGCGGTGAGGCCCTCCACGTAGCGCGCAAGCCGCAGCGGCCCGGCGTCGATCGCGCGCAGGCCGGGCACGTGCTCGATCAGGGCCACGACCTCGCGGCGCGCCGCCTCGTCGTCGCCGCACAGGATCACGTCGCTCGCGAGCGTCCGCGAGAGATCCTGCAGCGAGTCGCTGGGCACGTTCTTGAACGCACACACGACGCGCGCCTCGGGCACGCGGCTCTGCACCAGCTCGCTCACCGAGGGCGCCCCGGCGATCGACTCGAGCTCGGCGACGCGCTTTCGCACCACCAGCGGAACCATCGTGTCGACCACCAGCTTGCCGGCGAGGTGGCGTCCGCCCTGCTCGAGGAACGACTCGAGTCCCTCGACCGGGAGCGCCAGGACCACGCGCTCCGCGGAGTCCGCCGCGGCGACGTTCTCGCGTCCCTCGACGCGGGCCTGCGGCAGCACCGCGCGGATCCTGGCCGCGGCCTCCTCGGCGCGCTCGGCGGCGCGCGAGCCGATCACGACGTGCTCCCCGCCAGCCGCGAAGCGCAGCGCCAGGCCGTAGCCCTGCCCCCCCGTCCCTCCGAGAATTGCGAGCTTGCTCACGGGGCCAGGATAGCGGCTGGGCGGCACGCGGAAAACGCTCGATCTGCCGGGTGTGTCATGTTCGTCACCTCGTTTCAGTCGCCTCACGGGGCTGCCGATAGCCTGGAGTGAGGAGCAAGACCGATCGATGAAGACCTTCGTCTGGGGAATCGTGCTGGGTGCCGCAAGCGCGTACGTCTACGTGACGCACGGCGCGTACCTCGGAAGCACGCTCGATTCGCTGCTGACGTGGCGCAACTCGGCGCAGACCTCCGTGTACGGCTACGGCGGCGGGAAGACCAAGACCAACTGACCACCCGCAGCGGGCGCCAGCCGGCGCGCCGCGGTGCCGCGCGCCTGCTACACGTGCGCCATGACGAAGCTGCACGTGGAGGGCGCCATCGAGCACCCGCTGGCGCTCGGCGTGGACGATCTCCGCGCCCTGCCGGATCAGGTCGAGGACGTCTCGACGCTGGTTCCGGGACGCCGCGGCGGCGGCGTCCGCCTGGGCGCGATCCTCGACGCCGCACGCCCGCTGGCCGGCGTGCGCACGCTGACCCTTCTGTCGATCGACGCCGGCTTCGCCGCCGACGCGCCGATCGAAGCCGCCCGCGACGGCGTCGTCCTCTACCGGCTCGGCGACGGCCCTCTGCCGGCGGATCTCGGCGGACCGCTGCGCTTCCTGCTGGTCGCGCCGGCCGGCTGCGATCCGGACGGCGCCCTGAGTGCGTGCGCCAACGTCAAGCAGCTCGACGTGATCCGCGTGCTCACTCCTTCGCCTTGAGCGAGGCCTCGTTGTCGCGAATGAACGCGCGGATGTCGTCGGCCATGTCGAGCAGCTTCCCCCACTGCTCCTTGTAGAGCGTGACCGGGAAGCGGCCGAGGCCGTAGATCGACACCCCGCCCTTCTCGCTGACCTTCATCGACACGCCCTTGCTGGCGGTCTTCTTGAGGCGCTCGTTCTCGGCGCGCAGGCGCTCGAGCTCCTTCTGGACGTCTTCGTCGGACATGCCCCGCGCATAGCAGCCCGCCGCGCGCGAAGCACCGGCACGCGCGACAAAATCGCTACGAGGTCGCCTTCGCCTCCTCGCGCGCGCGGAGCTCGCCGCGGCGGATCTTGCCGCTCACCGTCTTCGGCAGCTCGGCGACGAACTCGATCGCGCGCGGGTACTTGTAGGGCGCGGTCGTCTGCTTGACGTGAGTCTTGAGCTCGTCCGCGAGCGCGTCCGACGCGGCGCCGCCGTCGCGCAGCACGACGAACGCCTTCACCACGTGTCCGCGGTCGGGGTCGGGCGAGGCGACCACCGCCGACTCCAGCACCGCGGGGTGCGTCAGCAGCGCGCTCTCGACCTCGAACGGGCCGATCCGGTAGCCGGCCGAGATGATCACGTCGTCGGCGCGGCCGACGAACCAGAGGTAGCCGTCCTCGTCACGGTAGCCGCGGTCGCCGGTCCAGTAGAGGCCGTCGCGGAACACGAAGTCGGTCTCCTCGCGGTTCTTCCAGTACTCGAGCAGGAGACACGGCGGCCGGTTGCGCACGACGATCTCGCCCACGTCGCCGGGGGCGGCCTCGGCGCCGCTCTCGTCCACCACCGCGACGTCGTGGCCGGGGAAGGGCTTGCCCATCGCACCGGGACGGATCTCCATCCCGGGCAGGTTGCCGACCAGCAGGATCGACTCCGTCTGCCCGTAGCCGTCGTGGATCCAGAGCCCGGTGCGCTCGTGCCAGACGCGGATCACCTCGGGGTTCAGCGGCTCGCCCGCACCGGTGCAGTGGCGCAGCTTCGAGAGGTCGAAGCGCGACAGGTCTTGCTTGACGAGCAGACGGTACTCGGTCGGCGGCGCGCAGAAGGTCGTGACCTCGTAGCGCTCGAGCAGCTCGAGCTCGCGCACGGGATCGAAGCGGCCGCTGTACATGAAGGTCGGGGCACCGATGCCCCAGGGGCCGAACAGGACGCCGTAGGCGGCCTTCGCCCAGCCGGTGTCGGACGTCGTCCAGTGCAGCCCGTCCTCGCGCGCGTCGAGCCAGAAGCGCGCGGTGTACCGCTGGCAGTGCGTGTAGGCGTGGCCGTGCAGGACGGCCTTCGGCTCCTTCGTCGTGCCGGACGTGTAGAAGCACAGCGCCGGCTCGCTCGACGCGGTGTCAGCGGGCACGAGGGACTGTGGTTGACGTCGCAGCTCGACGTCGGCGTCGAGCCAGCCGTCCGGCAGCGGCAGCGACGGCGCGCCGAACGCGGCCTCGAGCCCGAGCGGCGCGCCGCCGAACGCCACCCGCACGGCGAGCGAGGGACAGCGTGCGGCCACCTCCTCGACCACCGCCGCGCCCTCTCGCGTGGTGACGATCGCCTTCGCGCCCGAGTGGTTCGCGCGGTACTCGACGTCCTTCGGGCGCAGCGCCGCGGTGCACGGGATCACCAGCGCGCCGAGCTTCAGCCCGGCGACGATCGCCGCGTGCCACTGCGGCAGCCGCGGCAGCATGACCAGCACGGCGTCGCCGCGGCCGACGCCGTGCGCCGCGAGCAGGTTCGCGATCCGGTTCGACCAGACCTGGAAGTCCCAGAACGTATAGCGCGTCGCGACGCCGTGCTCGTCCTCCCAGTGCAGGGCGACGCGGCGCCGGTCGGTCGCGAGGTGGTCCACCACGTCGCGACCGAAGTTGAAGCGCTCGGGGACGGCGAAGGACGCGTCGGGCGTCCCGCCACCTGCTCGCTCGACGATCGTGGACATGCGACCTCGCTATGCCGCGCAGCGGCGGCGGTCAACGCACGTCGCGTGCGGTCACGCGGACGGCTTCCGCCCCTGACGCGACGAGAAGCGGATGTACTTGCGGCTCAGCGGCGACAGGTCGGTGCGGCCGATCATCACCTCGATCAGCGAGAACGTCTTCGCGCGCTCGGCGCGCTCGAGCGCCGCGAGCAGCTCGGGGCCGCTGGCCACCTGCTCGCCCTCGCCGCCCCAGGCGCGCGCCAGCTCGGCGTACGGCCACGGCGGGATCTCGAGGATCGACTGGCGCTTGACCACCGGGCGGAAGATCCCCCAGCCGCCGTTGTTCATCAGCAGCACGATCGGGCGCAGCCCGTGGCGCTTCGCCTGCGCGATCTCGGGACCGGTCATCTGGAAGGCGCCGTCGCCGCACAGCAGGATCGGGCGCTTGCCGAGGCCGAGCTCGATGCCGATCGCACCCGGGACGCCGAAGCCCATCGAGGCGTAGAAGCCCTGCGCGAAGTACGCCGCGCGACCCGCGACGCGCACGTCGATGCCCGCGAACAGCATGTCGCCCGCCTCGGCGACGACGACGTAGTCGGTCCGTCCCTCGAGGAAGCGGTTCAGGACGAGCAGCGCCTCGGAGACGCGCACGACCTCGCCACGTCGTGCAGCGCCCTTCGGCTTCCCCGTGGCAGCGGGCAGCGCGCGTGCCGGGCGACCACGTCCCCTCCGTTTCGGCAGCGCCGCGAGCCAGCGCGGCGGCGACGGCAGGTTGTCGTGGTACTCGACCTTCTCCCGGTGGCGCCGCGGCTTCTGCTCGAGCAGCGCGCGCACGAACTCGCGTAGCCCGACGTCGTTGTACGAGTGGAAGCTCACGTCGACGCGCCGGTCGATGGCACGAATCGAGCGCTCGCCCTCGAGCGGTTGCTTGACGCTCTCGATGTCGGTGGTCATGGAGCCGAGGTCGAGCACGAGGTCCGCCTCGGCGACGCGGCGGCGGATCGCCGGCGGGCTGTGCGCGCCCATGTACACGCCCATGTAGAGCGGATGGTCCATCGGCACCGCGCCCTTCGAGAGCATCGTCACCAGCACCGGCGCGCCGAGCCGCTCGCAAAGTGCGAGCACCTCGCGCTGCGCCTTGAAGCGGAACGCCTCGATGCCGACCAGCACGACGGGACGCGCGGCGCGGTCGAGACGCTCCGCCGCGTCCCGCGCCGCCTCGCGCACCTTCTCCGGGTTCGAGCGACCGAGCTCGAGCGGCGTCCGCTCGGCGAGGATCTCGCGCGGCACCTCGATCGTGCGGTCCACCATGTCGCGGTGGATCTCCAGATATCCGGGACGCTGCTCGCGCCACATCGTGCGCACCACGGCGTCGATCTCGACGGCGGCCGTGCGCGGGTCGTCGATCAGGCGGGCGTCGGCGGTGACCTCGCGGTAGATCTTGAGCTGCGACTCGACGGCGCGCGCCTGGTGGTGGATGAGCGTGCCGAACTTGCGCTCCTCGTCGCCCGGACCGCCGCTGATCACCAGCACCGGCACGTGCTCGGCGTACGAGCCGGCGACGGCGTTCACCATGTTGTGCCCGCCCGCGCCGTAGGTGACGCAGGCGACGCCGAGCGAGCCGGTCGCACGCGCGTAGCCGTCGGCCGCGAAGCCGACCGCGGGCTCGTGCGAGAAGGTGACGATCTTCCAGCGTCCGCGCTCGCCCAGCTGTGCGAACAGGCGCAGCACGAGGTCGCCCGGGATGCCGAACATCCGCTTCACGCCGAGACGGCGCAGGTAGGCGACCAGAAAGTCCCCGAGCGGCATGCGTGGCTGCATCGTTTTCGTCTATCGCCGCTTCCGCTAGAAGGCTCAAGCGCCGCGACGCCCGTCGCCGGCGCCGGATCCAGAACAGGCAGGAGGGAAGACCGCCATGAAGCTCGACACCGCGCTCGCCGCAGCCACCCTGAAGGACGTCCCCGAAGCCGCGCGCGTCGCGGAGGAGGCGGGCTTCGACGGCGTCTGGACGGCCGAGACGGCGCACGATCCCTACTTGCCGCTCGCGATCGCCGCCGAGCACACCAGGCGGATCAAGCTCGGCACCTCGATCGCGGTCGCCTTCCCGAGAAGCCCGCTGGCGCACGCGATGATCGCCTGGGACCTGCAGGCGCTGTCCGGCGGTCGCTTCATGCTCGGCCTCGGCACGCAGGTGCGGGCGCACAACGAGCGTCGCTTCGGCGTCAAGTGGGAGAAGCCCGTCAAGCGCCTGCGCGAGATGATCCAGATGATCCGCGCGGTCTGGGACAGCTTCCAGACCAACGCGCGCCCGACGTTCAAGGGCGAGTTCTACGAGTTCACCCTGATGACGCCCTTCTTCAACGGCGGCCCGATCGAGCACCCGAACATCCCGATCTACATCGCGGGCGTGAACGAGCTGATGTGCAAGCTCGCGGGCGAGGTCTGCGACGGCTTCCACGTCCACCCGTTTCACTCGGTCAAGTACCTGAACGAGCTGGTGCGGCCGAGCATCGCGGCGGGCGCTGCCAAGGCGGGACGCGACGCGAGCGCCTGCAAGCTCTCGACCTCCGCGTTCGTGATCATCGGCGACAGCGAGGAGGAACGGAAGGGACTGAAGGGCCTCGCGAAGCAGCAGATCGCGTTCTACGCCTCGACGCCCGCCTACAAGCCCGTGCTCGAAGCGCACGGCTGGGGCGACGTCCAGGCGCAGCTCAACGACAAGGCGCGCTCGGGCGACTGGGGCGGCATGGCGAGCCTGATCACCGACGAGATGCTCGACGTCTACGCGACCACCGGCACCTGGGACGAGATCGCCGGCAAGCTCAAGCAGAAGTACGACGGCCTGCTCGACCGGATCGCGTTCTACGTGCCGTACCGGAAGGGCGAGCAGACCGAGCGCTGGGCGAAGGTCATCCGCGAGTTCAACGGCTGAACCGGGGGCAAGGAGGCGCTCGCGTGAGCCCGACCGCGAAGAAGAACGCCAGGCCCGCCGCCGCGAAGGCACGCCCGCGCGCGGCGGCGCCGGCGACGAAGCCGGCGAAGAAGACCGCGGCCGGGAAGCAGCCCGCGCACGAGTCGTACGCGCGCGCCCGCCCCGCGATGCAGAAGAAGAGCGCGACGCCGCTCGCACGGCTGCGCGAGGTCTGCTTCTCGCTGCCCGAGGTCACCGAGAAGGAGGCCTGGGGCGAGCCGACCTTCCGCGTCGGCGACAAGCTCTTCGCGATGTTCGCGACCGACCACCACCACGACGGCAACGTCGCCGTGTGGTGCAAGGCCGCGATGGGCATGCAGGAGATCCTCGTCGACGCCGACCCCGCGCGCTTCTTCAAGCCGCCCTACGTCGGCCCGAAGGGCTGGATCGGCATCCGGCTCGACGGCAAGGTCGACTGGGAAGAGGTGCGCGCGCTGCTCGCGGAGTCGTGGCGCATGACCGCGCCGAAGAAGATGCAGGCTCTGCTGCCGCCCGCCGCCGGCGACGACTGAACGGGCTCCGGACGCGCGTCGCGCTCCGTTGCGCGCGACGCGGGCCCGTCGTCACGGCACGAGCAGCACCTTGCCGACCGTCTGCTGCGACTCGATGCGCGCGTGCGCGTCGGCGGCGGACGCGAGCGGCAGGCGCTCCATCGGCAGGTGGATCGCGCGCCGCCGGAACAGATCGAAGAGCGCCGCGTAGGCGTCCGGGATGCGCTGCAGCTCGTTCGCGAGCGTCGTGCCGAGGAAGTACGTCCGCAGCCCGAGGTTCCGCCCCGAGGCGAGGAACGTCTGCAGGATCGCCTCGGGCGGCGGATCACCGGCGGCGTGACCGAAAAGCACGACGGTGCCGCCCGGACGCAGCATCTCGAAGCTGCGCGCCATGTGCGGACCGGCGACCGAGTCGAGCACCAGATCCGCGCCGCGACCGCCGGTGATCTCGCGCACGCGCGCCAGCACGTCCTCCTGCCGGTAGTCGATCACGTGGCGATAGCCGGCCGCGCGCGCGACCTCCGCCTTGGCCGCACTCGAGACGAGCCCGATCGACAGTGCGCCCGCGTCGCGCAGCAGCGCGCCGAGAAAGCAGCCGACGCTTCCCGCCGCCGCGTGCGCCACCACCGCCGTGCCGGCGCGCACGCCGTTGTCGTGCGTCAAGAAGAAGGCGGTGAGGCCCGCGACCGGGCACGACGCCGCTTCCTCGAACGACACGCCGTCGGGGATGCGCGTCGCGAGGAAGCCCGGCACGAGCGTCTTCTCGGCGTACGCGCCGCTCACCTGGATGCCGAGCACGCGCTCGCCCGGCGCGAAACCCGTCACGCCGTCGCCGACCGCGTCGACCGTGCCGGCGAAGTCGGTGCCCGGAACGTACGGGTGCGCGAGCCCGGCCTCGCCGTGCCGGCGCGACTGGACGTCGTGGAAGTTGATCGCGATCGCGCGGTTCGCGATGCGCAGCATTCCCGCGGCGATCTCGGGCTCCGGCACGTCGACGAGCCGCATCACCTCGGGTCCGCCCTGCCCCGTCACGTGGATGGCCTTCATCGGGTCCTCGTCGGATCGAGCTGCATCGCGCCCCCCGTGTTGCTCTGCCCGGGCGAGGATGGTTCTTTCTCGGCTCGTGAGCAAACCCGCCGACACCTTCTCGATCCTCGACGCGGTCGCCGAGCGCAAGGGGCTGCTGGTCAACTACGTGCCGCACGCGGTCGCGCTCGGGCTCGTGGTCGTCGACGCGAAGCCGGGCGAAGCCTGGCTCAAGGTACCGTACGACGCGAAGCTCGTCGGCAATCCCGCGACCGGCGTGATCCACGGCGGCGTCATCACGACGCTGCTCGACAACTGCGCCGGCGTCGCGGTCGCGACCGCGCTGCCCGACCTCCGCTCGATCGCGACGCTCGATCTCCGCATCGACTACATGAAGCCCGCCACACCCGGACTCGACGTGATCGGCTACACGCGCTGCTACAAGGTCACGCGCCAGATCGCGTTCGTGCACGGGTCCGCGTACCACGAGAACCCGGACGACCCGATCGCGACCACCGCGATGACGTTCATGCTGGGTGCGAACAAGGCACCGCCGAGCGCCTGGCAAGGCGCGCAGTCGTGAGCGACGGCACCGCGTCGTCGAAGGCGACGGCGCAGCCCGTGCGCAGCACCGACGAGGTGCGCGCGCTGCTCGACGCGATCCCCTACTGCCACTTCCTCGGCATCACCGTCGAGGACGGCGCGGACGGCGGCATCGTGTCGCGGCTCCGCTTCGGCGAGCAGATCGTCGGCAACGCGGCGCTGCCCGCGATCCACGGCGGCGTGATCGGCGCGTTTCTGGAGACCGCGGCGATCGTCGAGCTGCTGCGCCTGTCGCCCGCCGACGGCACGCTGCCGAAGCCGGTCGACATCACGATCGCCTACCTGCGCTCGGCGCGCGCCGTCGACACGCTGGCGCGGACGATCGTCACCAAGCACGGACGCCGCGTCGTCAACGTGCGCGTCGAGGCGTGGCAGGACGACCCCGCGCGTCCCGTGGCGACCGCGCAGGGCCACTTCCTCGTCGCGCGCGACGAGGGCTAGCTACTTCGCCGCGGCAAGGATCTGCATCACCGCGCCGACGCGCTCGCCGTGCACGGTCTCCTCGCGCCCGTTCAGGCGCAAGAGGCGCTGGATCTCCGGATCGCTCTCGCGGTCGGCCCAGCCCTGGTAGCCCTTGTCGCCGTCGATCTCGCCCTGGACGATCACCGGCAGCAGCTCGACCGGGATCTGGTCGGGAAGCGGGATCGCGTACTTCGCCGTGTCCTCGGCCGTCGGCTCGTACTTCTCCTGGCCGAGCTTCAGCGCGATCACCTTGCGGACGCGCTCGGCGTGGCCGCGCTCCTCGCGCGCGTTCTTGCGCAGCAGGTCCGCCGCCTCGGCGTTGCCGATCCGATCCGCGATCAGGTTGTAGAAGTCCTCGCCCGAGCACTCGATGCGATAGAGGAGACGCGCCGTGTCGACGTCCAGCGCCTCGATCGAGCCCAGGGCGGTCACCGCCGAGAAGAAGTCCGCGTGGTTCTGCATCGCTGTCCCTCCGCGCCGCGCGGGCGCAACCGTGAGGATGCTCGAGCCTACGCGAACAGGCAATCCCGTGGATTCAGGAGATCGCAGCTCTTGCTGCTAGGCTGCCCCACGTGACGCCCGGGACGCAGGCGGCGCGCGAGCCCGTGTCGCGCGCACCGCTCCGCCTCTGGCTTCTGCCGCTCGTCGTCTGGCTCGTCGCGACGCTGTTCTTCGCGGGCGACCTCGGCCACTGGTCGGACGACTACGGCTTCCTGAACCTCGACCAGTCGACGGGCGCCTACGAGCGGCTGGCGCCGCCGCTCGGCGACACGTTCTGGCGACCGCTCCACCTGAAGCTCACCTACGCCCTGGGCAGCCTCCTGTGGTTCCAGCCGCGCGTCGTGCACCTGCTGCTCGCGCTGGCGCACGGGCTGGTCTCGGTCCTGCTCTGGCGCGTCCTGCGTGCCCTCGGCCGCTCGCCCGCGGCGAGCGCGCTCGCAGCCCTCCTCTTCCTGCTGGCTCCCGTGCACTACGAGGTGGTCTTCTGGCGCTCGGCACTGTCGATCGGCGTCGCGACCGGGATCGTGCTCGCGCTCTTCCTGATCCAGATCGCGCTCGTTCGTGGCGCGGTCCCGCTGCCGTGCCTCGCGATGCTCGCGCTCGGCGGCTTCGCGGTGCCGTGCTTCAACGAGCAGCCGGCGGCGGCGCTCGCGGCGTTGCCCGCGATCGGCTGCGCGGCGCTCCCGCCGGACCGAACGCTGCGCGACGGCGCGGGGCGGATCGCCGCGGGCACGCTCGCCGCCGTGCTCGGGCCGGTCCTGTACCTCGGCCTGTTCTTGACGACGGCGACCGCGTCCTATCGCGGCGCGCCGGGAACGTGGCCGGCGCTCGGCCGCCTCCCGGAGCAGGGACTCGCGATCGCGGCGGACGTCTGGCGCGCGTTCGCACAGGGCGGCTTCCGCGCCGGGGCCTGGACGCAGGGAGTGACGGAGATCGCCGCGCATCCGCTGCGCGCCGGCGTCCTCGCGCTGCTGCTGGTCGTCGCGACGCTACCGTGGCTCGCGCGCGTCCGGAGCGCGTCGTCGTGGCGGGTGGACTGCGCGCACGACGGCGCCGCCCGTCACACGTGCGCGACGCTGCTCTTCGGCGTGCTGGTCTTCGTCCTCACCTGGCTGCCGCTGCTCGCGGTGCCGGGGCAGATGGTGCCGCCGCGTCTCGCGTACGCGCCGCTCGTCGGAGTCGCGATCGTCGCGGCGACCTTGCTCGACGCGCTGGTCGCACGCGCGGGGCACGGTCGCCTGGCGCCGGTGCTGCTGCCGGCCGTGTGCACGACGGCCGCGCTCGTCGTCGCGTACGCGCTCGTGCTGATGGTCGGCGTGCAGGCGCTGTTCTTCCACCGCGCGCGCGCGGACGAGCGCTTGACGCGGGAGCTGGTGCGGGCGCTGCCCGATCCACCGCTGGGCGCGCTCCTGCTGCCGTTGCGCGACGAGGGACGGCCGGTGACGACCGGCTTCACGGAGTACGATCATGCCCTTCCGGGCCCGTTCGGCTTCACCTGGTCGGCTCCGACGTTCGTGCGCTGGGCGTACCGGCGCATCGACCTCTTCGCGACCGGCCGGCCGCCCTGGGTCGGAGCGCTCACGCGCGGCGGCGACGCGAGCGCGGCGTACGTGATCGATCCGGGGATGGCACCGACCGACTTCCCCCGCGGCGAAGACGGACTCTACCGCGTGCCGTGGGGGCGCCTGGTGCCGCTCGTCATCGAGCCCGACCAGACCGTTCGCCTGGTGACGCGGGTCGTGGTGCGCGACGCGGACGGGCGCGAGCGGATCGTGCCGTCCGCGGCGGACGCTGCGCGCGCCACCGGCGCACCGGATCTCGAGATGCCGCTCCCCTGAAGAGCGTGAGCAAGAGCTCACCCGCTCATGGCGACCGCGCCACCTGCCGTTGAAGAGCGAAGAGCGGGCACGCGAGCGTCGCTCCGCAGCGGTGACGACCGGCACATGGGGGAGACGATGGCGAACGAGCGGAACTCGGCAACCGGCAAGTCGAGGGTCCGGCGAAGCACCCGAGACGACCACGCCGCGGGCGGCCGACGCGCCCGGGTGCGCCTGCTCGCGCTGCTGCTCGCGCCCGTAGCGTCCCTCGCGCTGGCGGCCTGCTCGGACTCGAGCAGCTCGCCAGGATCGACGACCGTCGAGCTCGCCGATCCCGCGCTCCCGGCGGCGGCACGGCGCGAGGGCCCGGCGCCCTCCGACCTCGTCCTGAGCCTGGTGCTCGGCCTCGAGCGCGACGACGCGGGCCTCGCGCGGCGCCTGCACGACATCGCCACACCCGGATCGCCGCACTACCACGAGCGCCGCACCGTCGAGGACACCGCCGCCGAGTTCGGCGCCTCCGACGAGACCATCCGCGCCATCGTCCGCGACCTCGAGGACCGCGGCCTCGTCGGGACGCCGCACGTGACGCGCGGCTTCGTCACGTCGCGCTTGACCGTCGCGCAGGCGGCCGCGCTGTTCGACGTGCGCTTCGGCGCCTACACGATCGACGGCACGAGCTTCGTCGCGCCCGACGACGCGCCGCACGCACCCGCGTCGTGGCAGGGCGTCGTGCGCGAGGTGCTCGGGCTCAGCACGCTGCCGGCGCTGCGCCGCGCACCGAGCGAAGAGGAAGAAGAGGCGGAGTCGAATGCGCCTTCGCCCGGCGGGGTCGTCGCGGAGCGAGCGTCGTTCACCGTGATCGACCAGCCCGGCGTCCGCGGCGCGACCGGCACGCCGCAGGGCTGCGCCGACGCGCTGGCGCGCCAGGGTTACAAGCCGAACCAGCTGCTCACCGCGTACGGCGTCGATGCGCTGCGCGCGCAGGGTTACCTCGGTCAGGGGATCAGCATGGCGGTGGTCGAGGTCGGCGGCTTCGTGCAGAGCGACCTCGACGCGTTCACGTCGTGCTACGGCATCGAGAATCCCGTCACGCCGACCGTCGTCCTGACCGGCGGGCTCCCAGCACCGCGCGGTGTCGACAGCGAGACCACGCTCGACATCGAGATCGCGCTCGCCGTCGCCCCGCAGCTCGACGCGCTCTACGTCTTAGAGGCCGCCGGGACGACGTTTGCCGATGCCGTGCAGCTCTACGCGGCGACGCTCGACCGCAGCAAAACCGCCGGCGAAACGGTGCAGGTGGTCTCGTCGAGCCTCGGCATCTGCGAGCGCAGCCTCACGCAGGGCTACGTGAACATCCTCGAGTACGTGTTCGCCGTCGCGAGCGCCGCGAACGTGAGTGTGTTCGCGTCGGCCGGCGACTCCGGCTCGTCGACCTGCTACCACCACGACGACGTCACGCAGACGCTCTCGGCGAGCTATCCCGCGACCTCCGCCTACACCGTCGCGGTCGGCGGAACCAATCTCGAGCTCGACGCGTCCAACGCGATCGTCGGCTCGTCGGTGTGGAACGACCTGCCGTGGAGCGGCAAGGACTCGGCGGGCGGCGGCGGGCCGAGCGTCTTCGTCAAGGCACCCGCACGACAGAGCGCGACGCAGACCGGCTCGACCATGCGCACCACGCCCGACGTCGCCTTCTTCGGCGACCCGCTGCCCGGCTACACGATCTACCGCGCGTCGAACGGCGGCTGGTACGACGACGGCGGCACCAGCGCCGCGACGCCGTTCCTCGCCGCATCGACGGCGCTGCTGCACCAGGCGATGCGCGCCGAGGCGAACGGTGCGTCGCCGGTGCTCGCGTACGAGTGGATCTACGGCATCGCCGGCTCGAGCGATGCCTCGTCGATCTACGACGTCGTGCTCGGCGACAACGACCTGTTCGACGTCGGCTGCTGCACCGCCGGTCCGGGCTACGACGAGGCGAGCGGCTGGGGGTCACTGAACCTCGGCGCGGTGTCGCAGGTGCTGAACGCGTCGCCGCAGTACCAGATCCCGGCGGCGCCGTGACGCGTCACCCGCGCCGGGCGCGCGCGCACCAGCGGCGAAACTCGGCGATCTCCTGCGCGTCGTAGGGCGTGCCGTCGGCGTGCAGCAGGTCGTGCTGCCAGATGCCGCCCGCGTGGAACGGCTCGAAGCCCGGCCACGGCAGGTGCGTCTGCGTGCGCCCGTTCACGAGACCCCAGTGAAAGCAGCCGATCCGCTGCTCGGCGAAGTACGGCAGGTGCGTCGCGGCGTTCGAGCCGAGACCGCGCGCGAGCCACTCGGTGCACAGGATCGGCCGCGCCTCCGCGCGCAGCACGTCGACCTGCGCGATCAGGTCGGGCAGCGGCAGGTAGCTGTGGAAGCTCACCACGTCGGAGAGCTGCAGCAGCTCGGTCTCGCGCGTCCGCCATTCGAGGCTCCACACCCCGGTCGTCAGCGGCTGCCTCGGTGCGACGGCGCGCGCCCACGCGAAGGTCTCGCGCGCGAGCGCCATGCCGTGCGGCCAGAGTGGATCCGCGGCGTCGGGTTTCGCGCGGCGCGTGAACACGAAGTCGTTGCCGGGCTCGTTGTAGAGATCCCAGACGACGATGCGCGCGTCGTCGCGGAAGTGTCCGACGACGTCGCGCACGTAGCGCTCCAGCTCGGGCCAGCGCGCGCGATCGCGGACGACGGCGCGTCCGGGGCTCGCCGCCGCACCGGAGTTGTGGATGCCGGGGATCGGATCGCCCTGCGCTCCGAGATACGGCTCGAGGCCGGAGAACGCGCAGTCGTCGAACGGGCAGAGCATGACCCCGATTCCGTTGCGCGCGGCGACGCCGAGGAAGCGGTCGATGCGCTCGCGCAGCCCGGTCGCGTCGTGCTGCCACACCAGGAACTGCAGGTTGGTGCGCAGCGCGTTGAAGCCGATCGACGCGGCCCACGCGAGCTCCTGCTCGATGGTCGCGAGGTCGAAGGTGTCCGCCTGCCAGAGCTCGGTCCAGTTCACCGCGGTGCGCGGCAGGTAGTTGAAGCCGACCAGCCAGCCGGTGCGCGCGTGCCAGTCCGCGGCGCGCTCGGCGCTCCAGCGCTCTTCCATCGCGTCGGTCACGCCCGCCTCCCCGCAGCCGTCGCGACACGCGGTGCACGTCGTCGCGGCGCCGGCGTCGTCTTTCCGTCCTTCGCGCCGAGCAGGCCGCGCACGATCCCGACCGTCGCGCGCGCGTGCACGTCGATCGCCGCGTCGCGGCCGATCTTGCCGGCCTTCCAGCGCAGCGCGAGGCCGACGAAGCTCGCGATCATCGAGTCGAGCGCGACCTGCGCGTCGGTCGCCGACAGCCCGGCCGCGCGCAGCGGATCGGTGATGCGGCGCTCGTAGGTGCGGCGCGACTCCTCGACCAGTGCGGCGAGCTGCGGGTTGAGACGCGGCGTCGCGCGCAGGATCGCGCCGCCGAGGCCGGCCGCGATCTGCACGTCCCAGAGGAGCGCGATCAGGTCGCGGATCGGTCGCTGATCGTCGTCGGCGATGCGCGCGAGGAAGGAGTCGAGAGCCGCGCGCTGGTCCTTCACCGGCATGCGCGCGTCGAGGCGCTCGAAGTAGTCCTGCAGCACCGCGACCAGCAGCTCCTCGCGTGACGCGAAGTAGTGGTAGACGAGCGTTCGCGCGCAGCCGGCACGCTCCGCGACGCGCGGCAGCGTGACCGCGTCGGCGCCGCTCTCCTCGATCAGATCGCTCGCGATGCGCACGAGCTGCCGGCGGCGCTCGCCGGCCTGCTCCTCCCGGGGCGGAAGCACGGCCACCATCGCGGTTGACCGTACGTCAGTCGTTGACATAGTGTCAACGGGTCGCGGGCGACCGGCGATCCGCCGGAGCCCGCACGAGGAGGGCGAGCATGCCGAGCGAGAGCAGCGCGTCGCGCGCGTCGAGACCGATGGCCGAGCGCTACCGGCGCCCCGACTGGGTGCGACGCCTGAACGCGATGGCGGCCTCCGTCGGCGGCGACGCGCGGAGCATCGTGCCGATGGACGCGACCTCGCTGCTCGAGGAGGCCGAGCGCTCGATCGGCGGCACGCCACCGCGCGGCGACTTCGGCGACCCGGCCTGGCGCGAGCGCTTCCTCGCTCTCGTGCGTGCGCTCGACGCGGCGTCGATGACCGTCGTCGGACGCCTCATGACGCGCCAGGAGCTGCTGCGCGGTGCCCGCACGCGCCTGCTCTTGACGCGCGAGCTCGAAGCCACGCCCGAGATCGCGAGCGAGCAGGTCGTGGCGCCGATGATCGTCACCGGCCCCGCACGCTCGGGCACGACGATCCTCTTCGAGCTCCTGTCCCTCGACCCGACCCTGCGCGCGCCGCTCGCCTGCGAGGCGCTGCACCCCTTGCCGCGTCGCACCCCCGGCGACTGCGGCGAGCGCTTCGCGTGGAGCGAGTGCGAGCAGGAGCTGTGGGCCGACGTGCAGCCCGAGTTCGCGGCGATCCACGAGCTGCGCTCCGATCTGCCCGTCGAGTGCGTGACGCTCACCATCCCGAGCTTCGCCGGCTCGCACTGGATGATGGTCGCGCAGCCCGGCGGCGACTGGGCGATGGACGTCGACGTCAACTACACCTTCGAGCGCCGGATGCTGCAGGTGATGCAGCACGGCGCGCCCGCGACGACGTGGCTGCTGAAGACCCCCGGCCACCTGATGACGATGGAGCAGCTCTTCGCGACCTTCCCCGACGCGTGGATCGTGCAGACGCATCGCGATCCCGCGAGGACGATGCCCTCCACCGTGAGCACCACCGCGATGGTGCAGTGGATGCGCACCGACGCGGTCCCTGTCGAGCCGCTCGCACAGGCCGTGCAGATGGCGTTCTCCTACGCGCTCAACCACTCGGTCGAGCTGCGCACCAGCGGCCCGTGGACCGGACGCTTCGCCGACATCCACTTCGATCGCATGATGCGCGACCCCGTCGCCGAGGTCGGTCAGGCGTACGAGCGCATGGGGCGCCGGCTGACGAACGAGCACGCGGAGCGCATCCGTGCGTACCTGCGCAACAAGCCGAAGGGGAAGTTCGGCACGCATGCGTACGCGCCGGAGGACTGGGGCTTCACGGCGGAAGGTCTGCGCGCGGACCTCGCGCCGTACATCGCGCACTTCGGGGTCGCGCTGGAGGGCTGAGCGATGCCGTCTGCAACCCGCCATACCTTCTGCCGCATCTGCGAGGCGACGTGCGGCTTGAAGGTCGAGGTCGACGCGGCGGCGAACCGCATCGTCGACATCCAGCCCGACCCCGAGCACGTCGTGAGCCGCGGCTACGCCTGCGTCAAGGGCACGCGCTACGCGGCGACGCAGCACAGCGCGGATCGCGTGCTGAGCCCGTTGCGGCGCACCGGCGCCACGTGGAGCGCCGTGTCGTGGGACGATGCGCTGCGCGACATCGCGCGCGTCGTTCGCGAGCAGATCACGCAGCACGGTCCGCAGGCGATCGGACACTTCGTCGGCTCGGCCGGCGGCGCCAACGTGCTGTCGCCGCTGTTTCGCGGCGCGCTCTGGGCGGCGATGGGCTCGAAGCGCATGTACGGCACCGGCACCTGCGACACGATGAACAAGTTCCGCGTGAACGAGGACATGTACGGCTCGCCGATGCGCCTCGCGCACCCGGACGTGGATCGCACGCAGTTCTTTCTGGTGCTCGGCGCGAATCCGGTGATCTCCGGCAACACGCTCTACCACCTCCCCCGCGCGCGCGAGCGGTTTCGAGCGATCGTCGAGCGCGGCGGGCGCGTCGTGTTCGTCAATCCAAGGCGGATCGAGAGCGCGTCGGCGGGCGAGCACGTGTTCATCCGGCCCGACACCGATCTGTTCTTCCTCGCCGCGTTCTGTCGCGAGCTGATCCACGGCGCGGCGTCGCGCCGCGTCGATCGCGAGCGCGTGGCGCGGTTCATGTCCGGCTTCGACGAGCTGGCGCGCGTGGTCGAGCCGTGGACGCCCGAGCGCCAGGCCGCGGTGACCGGCGTTGCAGCGGAAACGCTGCGCGGGCTCGTCGCGTCGCACGCCGCCGCCGACGGCGCCGCGCTCTACATGGCGACCGGCGTCAACCAGGGACGGAGCGGCACTGCGTGCTTCTGGCTCCTCGAGTCGATCAACGCGATCTCCGGCAACCTCGACCGCGCCGGCGGCACGCTCATGGGCCGCGGCCTCTTCGACATGGCGAAGGAGGTCACGAAGAGCCCGATGATGATGACGGCGCACGACCGCGAGGACGGGCTGCCGACGGTATCGGGACAGCAGCCCGCCGGCATGCTCGCCGACGACATCCTCAGTGGGCGCGTGACCGTGCTCGTCGTCGAGGCGTCGAACCCGCTGCTCGCCTGCGGCAACCCCGGCGGACGGCTCGAGCAGGCGCTGCGCAAGCTCGAGCTGCTGGTCTCGATCGACCTCTTCCGCAACGAGGTCGGCGACCTCGCGCACTACGTGCTGCCCGCGACGACGTGGCTCGAGCGCCCGGAGGTCCCGTACGCGCTGCAGAGCTTCGCCGGCTGCAACCCGACGCCGTACATGATCTACGCCGACCGCGTCCTCGAGCCGCCACCCGGCGTGCGCCACGAGTGGTGGATGTACGCGCGGCTCGCGGACGAGCTCGGGGTGACGCTGTTCGACAACCGCCTCGCGTCCGGCGCGGCGAAGATCGCGGCGCGCGTGTCGGCATCCGCGCTCGGCGGCTGGCTCGACGTGCCGAACCTGCTGATCGACGGCATGCTGCGCAAGGGCGGGCTCCCGGGAAGGAAGAAGATGGCGCGCGAGCATCCGCACGGTGTGTTGTTGCCCGAGCACCACGGCGGCGACTTCCTCGGCACCGATCGCGTGCTGACCGCGGACGGTCGCGTCGCGCTCGCACCGCGCGAGATCGTCGCGCGCTTCGTGCAGACCGCCGACGCGCTCTACGCGGACGAGCTCGCGAACGCGGACCGCGTCAAGCTGATCGGCAAGCGCGAGCTGAAGCGTCTCAACACGTCGTCGGCGAACTGCGAGGCGCTGGTCGACGAGACCACCAACTACGCCTATCTCAGCCCCGACGACGCCGGGCGGATCGGCATCCGCAGCGGCGACCTGATCGAGGTGTCGTCCGCGTACGGACGCGTGCGCATTCCCGCGCGCGTCACCGACGAGATGATGCCGCGCACGATCGCGATCCCGCAGTGCTGGGGTCACGCGAAGGCCGAGGGCCTGCCGCACGCGCGCAAGCACCCCGGCGTCAATTCCAACTTCCTCGCGGGCGACGGCCCCGGGACCATCGAGCCGCTCTCCGGCATGTCGCACCTGTCCGGCATCCGGGTCGAGCTGCGGAAGGCGCCGCCCGGCGCCGTGGCCGGCGAGGACCGCGGCGAGATGGGCGCACACGAGAGGACGGTGGCCGCATGAGCGACGAGATCCAGACCGAGAGCCGTACGGCGTTCCGCGAGCTCCTCGACACGCTGAGCGAGATCGACCGCCGCTGGGCGAGCGCCGAGTGGAACCTGCTCGGACCGTCCGACGTCGCCGACGCGCACCGCGCGCTGCTGCACATGGTCGAGGGCGGCATCAAGACCTTCTTCGAGGCCGACCCCACGCGTCCCCGCTTCCAGCGCATCGTCGGTCCGACGCGCAAGCTCACCGGCGACAACGCCGACGCGATCTACTACGACGCCGAGGTCGATCCGAAGTACACCTACCGCGTGCGCGGCAGCATGGACGGCGCGGTGTACTGTTCGTTCACCGTCGAGTGCGACACGTCCGACGGCAGCATGGCGACGCGCACCGGCGGCGTGCTCAACGACACGCAGTTCGACGTCGACTCAAACGGCCGCTTCGAGATCCGCCTCGGCGGCCCGCCCGCCGAGCGCAACTGGCTCGCGCTCGAGCCGCACGCGACGCGCATCACGACGCGGCACTACTACGAGAACGAGACGTCGGCCGCGGCGGATCCGAAGCGCAACGCGGCGCTCGAGATCGAGGTGATCTCGCCCGCGACACCTCCTCCTCCGCCGCCGAGCGATGCGTCGATCGCGCGCGGGATCCGTCGCGTCGCGCAGTTCGTGCGCAGCCGGACGCTCGGGATGCCGCCGATGGCAAAGAACCCCCATCAGCCCGCGTTCGTGTCGATGATCCCGAACCAGTTCCCGAAGCCCGTGACGCCCGCGCACTTCGGCCTCGCCGCGTTCGACGCGACGTACTCGATGGCGCCCTACTTCCTCGGCCCCGACGAGGCGCTGGTGCTCACCGGCCGCTGGCCGAAGTGCCGCATGGGCAACGTGTCGCTGTGGAACCGCTTCATGCAGACGCTCGACTACGCGAACCGCCCGGTGTCGCGGAACCGCGCGCAGACGACGCTCGAGACGGACGGGACGTTCCGGATCGTGCTCGCGCACGAGGATCCGGGGGTGGCGAACTGGATCGACACCGAGGGGAAGCCATTCGGGCTCGTGTTCTGGAGGTTCTTTCTGGTCGAGGGGGAGGTGGAGACGCCGCGGGCGGAGGTCGTCAAGTTCGCGGAGGTGGCGCGGCGCTGAGCGGCGCCGACCGTGGTGTCGTGCACTCTCGCGTCAGGACGCACGCTCGACGAGGATCCCGTGTGGAGATCGTCGTGCCACGAAATCTGACGCTGAAGAGTATTCCCGATGAGCTCTACGCGAAGCTGAAGGCGTCGGCCCAGGTGCATCGCCGCAGCGTGAACAGCGAAGCGACCGCCTGTCTCGAAACCGCGCTCCTGCGCGGGAAGATCTCGCCGGAAGAGCACGCGGCGAGGGTGCGCGCGCTGCGCGTCATGCTGCCGACGGGGACGTTCCGGGCGAAGGACATCGACGCGTTCAAACGCGAAGGGAGGATCTGAGCGAGCGGGACGCTGAGCGAACGGCAAGACAGATTTACGTCATTCACGCGACGGCTCGTTCCGGTCCGCCCGAACGGTAGGTTGGACGTCATCATCCCGAGAGTTCCTGCCCACAGTGGCCGCAGCGCGGCACCCAAAAGTGGCTCGCAAGTGCACCCGTAAAGAACGGCGACGAGCAGTTCGGGCAGGGGGAGTAGGACGTCCAGAGAACCACGACCGCTGTGGCCATCAACCACAGCACCCCGAAGAAGAACCCGACGCCCCGAGAGGGAGCGATCGCTGCCACGCCCACCGTGGCGGGAAGAAAACCGAGGATCAGCGCGAACATCCAGCGGCGGCGGCGACGGATTCGCGTCAATTCCGCGAGGAGCTCGGCGATCCGAGCACCGGTCCGTGTCTGCGTCGCAGCATCTCTTCGGCCACACCTCTAACGAATCGATCAGCGGCGGCTGGCTCGTCCAGCCGTCCGCTGCATCGCTTGTTGGGCGGCAGCATCGCTCTTCGCTCTCTCAGCATTGGTGCGAGGGCCCGAAGTGCTTCGTTGATCGACGCTGAATCGGGGAAGACGTCCAGCACGTCGGGGTCGATCACCACGACGTTTGCACCTTCGGTGTATCGAGCGACGGTCGCTCCTCGCCGACCATCCGAGAAGTCGTACTCTGCGCGCATCGTGTCGCGACCTGCGGCAAGCGCACGCTTCTTAGGCTGTTTCTTCATAGGTGCGCCGCTCCTTCGCTGTTGCCCGCCGCGCCGAGATCAAGCGCGTTCGTGGCGGTCGCTCTGCATGAGCCACCACCAGCAGCCGATGACGACTCGACATCCCGAGAACCAGGTATCGTTGCTCTTCTGCGGAATGATCCGGGTCGAGCTTCAAGATGGCCAATGGATCGCCGAAGACCGTGCAGGCTTCGTCGAACGTGACGCCGTGCTTCCGAGACGAGCGTTGCTCGCTGCCTTCTTGGTGTCCCATTCGAAGAGGTATCCCACCGGACCACGCCTCGTTCAGCATCCGATATCACCGCAACAGACCGAGTTTGGCACCTCGCGCCCACGGGCCAGAGCAGGTCCACCGCGAGCCCTGGCTACCAGCATACTCAGTCGTCTGATCGTTGAAGCCGATCCAGCTCGTGCTGCGCAATCCCTTTGTGCATCTCGGAGGGTTCCGAAGAGACGAACGCCCGAAGCAGCTCGACGGCGGCCGTCCGATCACCTGCATCGCAGCGTCGGTAGGCTTCCCCGAGCGCATGCGTGAGCCTCCTGTCGGCGTCGGGATCTCCGGACTGGCTGTCGAGGACGGCGGGACGGAGGTCGGGGCGAGTGCGGTAGATCGCTTCACGGATCTCGAACACCTTCGCGATCGCCTCACCGATGGATCTGATGTGATCCCTGACGGGAGCCAACCCGAGATCGCGCACGCTCGACGCCGCGCTGTCGAGCAGCTTGGTGGCGACGCGAAGGGTCAACTCGAGTTCGTCCAGGGAGCCCATCTGATCCGCCTAACGCCAAGCGCGCAGCGGTCGGCGGAGCCGGTCCGCTGCAGCGGCGTGCTAGGCGACCGGACTGGATTTGGCCCGCTCATGGAGCGTTTCCGGCGCAATGTCGGCTCCGTTCGGCCACGCGACCGTTCCGCCGTCCAAGAAGAAGCGTGCGAAGTACTCCGGGTCCTTGAGGGGCTGAAAGACCGGGCCGACGAGCCACTCCGAGAAGTCGATCGTGTTCTCGACGCCGTCGTTGAACGCCACGGAAATCTTGAACTCACCACGGTACTCGGCTCCGATCACTGACGGCAACACCTTCATAGGGTCTCCTCAGTCCAGCGGGGCGATTCGTTCAAGAGCCTCGCCCGCCTTGACTCGATTCCAGTTCGCCTCCAGCTGGAGACGGTGCGCGATGGCCCACTCCTTGACGAGGCGGAGAGCCGTCCGAGAACGCAGGGTCCCCGCAAGCGGCTCTCCGTCAAGAGTAAACGTCGCCTGCTGACCCTGGTATTCCGCGTGGAAGTGAGCCACACCGTGCTCCTGGTAGAACATGCGGATCACGATTCCGAAGAAGACCGAAACGATCGGCATGGCTTCAATCCTACCCCTTCTGTCCGGTCGCCGCCTAACGACCTGGCGATCAGCGCCCGCGGGCGCGCCTTGTGCGCGCGGCCCGCGCCATTGCCAGGTTGGCCGACGCGTGACGTGGCGCGGACTTCTCGGCCGCCCAACGCGGCATAGCCCACCACGCTGAGCGAAGGGAGTTGGGAGTCGCACGGAAGACGGACAGTTCGTCGTCGCGCGCCAAGTGCTTCTGTGGGCGCGGCGTCCGGAACATCGAGTAGTATGCCTCTTCAGGATCAGGGAGCTCGATCAGATCAACGAGCCCGAGAAACCGAATACGGAATCGCTCGCCGTCGGCATTCTGGTACGACAGTTCCGCCGCTCGGCCACGGCGCCGGGCAAGTCTGATCGCTTCCTTCGCGCTCCGCGCTTCGATCACGACGATCCGCTTCTCGCAGAGCGGACGCGCCGCGCGCTGCCCGTCCACTCCGTACTCGAACAGAAGATTTGCGCCGTATCGCATTCGTGTCGTTGCCTAACGCCACGGTCCAGCGGCGGCGGGGCGGCGCCGCCCGCTGCAACCCGAAGTTAGACTCCTGACTCCAAGAGTGCCGCAATGTCACGATGACCGCTCTCTCGAGCCATATCGGCAGCGGTCCTGCCGTCCGCGTTGCGAGCAGTCGACTCGGCGCCATGGAGCAAGAGGAGTCGGACCAATTCTTCATGGCCCCGGAGCGCAGCCTCATGCAGCGGAGTAAAGTCGTTTTGCTGGACCACGTTCGGCGATGCCCCTGCGCTGAGAAGACGGCCGGCAAGCCGAAGAGCAAGTTCGGGATCGGAGTTCGCCACCGCGCTGTGGATGGGCCGCACGCGCATCGGGTTCCGGGCGGGCGCTTCAACGTCGGCCCCGGCACCAAGCAGCATCTCAAACAATTCCTGTCGACTAAAGAAGCAGGCGTAGCCCAGCGCATGAAACCCATCGGGGGAATACTCGCCCACGGCTTCCGGGTGGCACGCGAGCAGCTGACCAACGCGGTCAAGGTCGCCGATCGTGCTGGCCTCGAACAGGTCCAGGTCATCGCGGCCGGAAGCGAGAACTCGGGCGATCTGTTCTTGGCCGGCGTAGACCGCAAGGCACACCACAGAGACTCCGTCCGAATCCCTGCTGCGCGCGAGACAGGGATCTGCGCCGATCGCACCACGAACGGCGTTCACGTCCCCAGCACGGATCGCGACGATGAGGTCGCTTGTATCCACGTTCACTCCCCCTTGTCGTCTAACAAGAAGTCGACAGGTCCGCGTATTCCAGATTGAAGTGTTCCCCACGAAGCAAGACACCGAGCGCGACCGGAAATCGGGTCACGTCGCTCGCGCACCGGCGTCATGCTGAGCCCGCACTTCATCGTCAAGCTGCGGCCCGCGTGGGATCGCCCAGCCGCGCGATGCGGTACTCGGCCGGCGTGAGCCAC
>Ga0268299_1000451_pt1 | contig 128725 bp, 95 predicted proteins | sample NOBtaG_FD_193484 | JGI IMG/M metagenome (GOLD analysis project Ga0268299, IMG submission 193484) | Activated sludge microbial communities from bioreactor in Nijmegen, Gelderland, Netherland - NOB reactor | ecosystem: Engineered > Bioreactor > Aerobic > Activated sludge | place: Netherlands...
CATGCTGTTCACGCAGAAGGGCGACTTCGCCAAGGGCTACAACGCCGTGACGGTTGACCGTTCGGTGCTGAACGCCACGGGCGTGCTGTACTACACGCTGGAAACGGCGAAAGAGAGCGCTACGCGCAAGATGATCCAGACGAAATAAGGTTTCTGGTTAGAAGGTTAGAGGGTTTCGGGTTTCACAACCCGAAACCTTCAAACCCGAAACCTTCAAACCTTATTCAGATACGACGCGGCACACGAGCCAGCCGCATGCTACCGGAAAGCGATTTTAGCATACTTTAAAATCGGTTTTTGGGATGGCCTCTCTCCGTAAGATGGAGGGGGGCTTTTTTGTTTATGGCACGTAGCCATCGAGTTTTTCTCCCATTTCCACGCATAAAATAACCAAGGTGTTTTACCTTATGAGTTTGGTAACAATTTGTCACATATCTTTGCGGCCATTTTTGATTAACCATGGAGGCGGACAAGTAGCCAGGCTGATGGTTGGGGCGAAAAAGGCGAAAAGAGTTTTTATGCATCAAAATTTTTCAAACAGGCTATTTGCAGATAACTACTGTGGCATGACTGCCTTGGTAAAGAGTTGTTTATAACTTTTATTGGTCAATAAAACAAATAATGTTACCTAAAGATTATACTGCCCTATTGCTATGCGCAGGGTACGGATCGCGCATTTCCGATCTGACGCAAGATCCAAAAAGTTTGCTGATGATCAATAACAAGTCATTGATAGTGCATCATTTAGAGAAGATTTCAAGTTGTGGTATAAAAAAGGTTCATCTGGTTTTGGGGTATAAAAAAGAAAAAATTGTTGAACACCTAAAAGACCTGTTTTCTGATCTTGAAGTTTGTTACTCTGTCAACCAAGACTACAGAAACCTTGGCAACACATATTCGATGAAGATTGGAATGGAGCAGATTCAGGGCCCAGTAGTTGTTTTTGATGCAGACCTGATTTATGAGCAATCTATTTTGAACAGATTTATGAGTTCCTCCACGGAAAATTCATTTTTGGTTGGCCCCGCTGACATGAACGATATAGAATGCACCAAAGTACTTGTTGATGAGACGGGATGTGTTCGAAAACTCGTTGATAAACGTGCCATCACTGCTCAAGAACTTGAAGGTCACAAGTTTATAGGCGAAGCGCTTGGTATAATGAAATACTCCAATGAATCCCGCCGGTCAATTTTAGAGCTGTGCGACCAGTTTTTTAAAGAATCGGAAAACCTAATAAAAAACTGGGAGCACCTTTTTAACCAATACATACTTGATCATCGTGTAGAGGCCGATTTTGATCCCTCCGACAAATGGATCGAAATTGACAACAGAGAAGATTATGCCCGAGCTGTTGAAATATTCAATAATTGAAGTGTATGAATTTTTATAGGCAATACCTTTCTTCCTTGAAGCACCCTGAGGCCGAAGAGGTTTTGGATATTTATTTTTTCAGGCCACTTGCATTTATAATTGTAAGGACTTTGTACAACACCCCGATCACTCCAAACATGTACTCTGGTTTGGCATTGATATCCGGGATTATGTCAGGTTTTCATTTTTATCAAGGCAATGCTTATGGCAACAGATGGGGTGCATTGTATTTTTTATTGTTTGCGGTGTTTGATTGTTGTGATGGCATGCTTGCTCGTATGAAAAAAAATGGAACACCCTTGGGCCGGATTATTGATGGGCTGGTTGATTATTCAGTCAACATAATCGTTTATTTAGCGATTGCTATTGCTTATAGTAAAACAAACTCTTCCCAAATGGCTTTGCTGCTCGCTTTTTCAGGAATTGTCAAGGCGCTCAATTCGGTAATTTATGAGCACTATCAAACCGAGTATATCAACTCGATTGAAGGGAAATCTGATTTTTGTGTCAACGAACAAAAAAAAACAATAGCAGAACTGGAGAAAGGAGGCATATCTGCTCGCGAAAAATTGGCCAAGCACATTTATTTGATCTATCTTAAGTTGCAGATTCCCACTACATCTTCCTGTGAGAACAATGTCCCGGCCCAAATTTATCGAGAACACAATCTCATGCCGCTCAGGCTTTGGGGGATTATTGGGCCGGCAGTCCATATCTTGGTTCTCGTTGTTTCATTTTATGCTAATCATCCTGAATGGCTTGTTGCTTATAGCCTTATTTTCGGGGTTGGCTGGCTGGCAATCATGAAAATAGTACAAAAATACATAGACAAAAAAGTTTTGAAGATTTCGCAAACACAGGCAACTTAAAAATGGGACAAAATACACCGAAGACTACTCAATTTAGGAACATGCTCAAGTCGGATGAACTTGAGTTTATCATGGAAGCACACAATGGCCTTTCGGCAAAGATTGTTGAAGAGGCAGGGTTCAAAGGCATCTGGGCATCGGGTCTTTCTATTGCAGCTTCGCTCGGCGTTCGCGACAACAATGAGGCAAGCTGGACCCAAATACTTGATGTGGTGGAATACATGGCCGATGCCACCTCTATTCCCATTCTTTTAGATGGTGATACGGGCTATGGCAACTTCAATAATTTCAGGCGCTTGGTTCAAAAACTTGAATCTCGTGGTGTTGCCGCCGTTTGTATAGAGGATAAAATTTTCCCCAAGACCAACTCATTCATTCGTGGCGAAGCCCAACCGTTAGCCGACATCGAAGAATTTGCCGGAAAAATCAAGGCGGGTTGTGATACAAGAAGGGACCATGATTTTTCTATTATTGCTCGCGTTGAGGCATTGATTGCCGGTTGGGGGATGGAAGAAGCCCTGAAACGGGCAGAGGAATACCGTCTCGCCGGTGCGGATGCCATTTTGATGCACTCGAAAATCTCAAAACCCGATGAAATATTCGCATTCATGAATGCTTGGGGGATTGATCGTTCAAAGACATGTCCGATTGTCATCGTACCGACTAAATATTATGCAACGCCAACAGATCAATTCCGGCAGCACCATATTTCACTAGTGATATGGGCAAATCATTTGATGCGCTCTGCGCTTTCGGCCATGCAAAAAACGGCGAAAACGATCTTCGAAGAAGAATCACTGATTAGTGTCGAGGAAAAAGTAGCGCCGCTCTCCGAAGTCTTTAGGCTACAAAATGACAAGGAGCTTGAGATGGCGGAGTCCCTTTACCTGGCTGCGCCGGATACAGGAAAAAACCACGCTATAATTCTCGCGGCCTCCAGAGGTGTTGACCTTGGTGACTTAACACTTGATAAACCCAAGGCACTACTCGAAATCGGTGGCATATCACCCGTTGGTCGTATGGTCTCACAGTTCAACAAAAGATCAATCAAGGACATTACGATTGTTCGCGGCTACCAAAAGGAGGCGTTCAAAATTCCCAATATCCATTACGTTGACAATCCGGATTATGCCAGCACAGGTGAACTGTACTCGTTGAGCTTGGCCATGGACAAAGTTCAGGACAATACTATCATTGCCTATGGGGATATTCTGTTCAGAAGTTTTGTGTTGAATCAACTGCTGGATGACAAGCATGACATCGCCATAGTGGTTGATGCCAACCAGACACGTTCCAAGAACTATAAAGGGGACTTCATCCGGGCAAATTCGCCGTATTCAAATTCTTTCTTTGGCAACAATGAAACGAACTTGCACACGATTGAATTCACGAACATAGATGATGCACACCACGGTGAATGGATTGGATTGGTCAAGGCAAACGTGAACGGCTCTCGGATAATCAAATCGGTTATGGAAGAAATGATGCGCGACCCGCAACAATTTCAAACTAAAAAAATACCTGATTTGCTGAATGCTCTTGTTGAAAAAGGGCACACGGTAGGGGTGGTGTATATTCAAGGGCACTGGATGGACATAGATCACCTATCAGATATTGATAAAGGCCAAATGTTTTTGAATTAGACGGTCTTTGCCAGACAAGAGCACTTGAACAACATTTTTAGGAAACAAAATAGCTAGTATTCACATAATGATCGCTGCGAACGACTTTCTTTCTCTCTGTGCAAAATATGGATTCAAGTTTTTTACTGGAACCCCTTGCTCTTATCTGAAACCTTTCATTAACTACGTTATTGATGACCCCGACTACACTTTTGTTGATAGTGTGAATGAAGGAGATGCCGTTGCCATTGCTGCAGGCAGTGCCATTGCTGGAAACAAATCTGTTGTGATGTTTCAGAATTCCGGTCTTGGAAATGCAGTCAATCCGCTGACAAGCCTAACGTATACTTTTAAAATCCCGATCCTGGTCATCACCACGTTGCGTGGTGAGCCGGGGGGCGCAAAAGACGAACCGCAGCATGAACTGATGGGGCAAATCACAACGGATTTGTTGGATACGATGAAGTTGAAGTGGGAGTATTTCCCCAATACGGTCGAACAAATCGAACCCGCATTGAGAAGGGCAAATGATTATATGGAGCAGGAGAGCCTCCCTTTTGTGTTTGTTATGAGAAAGGGTGATGTTGATGAGTACGCACTTAAAACAAAAAAAGCGGAGGCCCCGATCAAAAACAATATTGTCCATCAAGATGATTTTTTGAGGACGGCAAGCATGCGGGCAACCCGTACGGAGGCGCTGCGGGCCATTCAGAGCATTTCAGACAACAACACGCTTTTGGTTGCGACAACCGGTATGACGGGACGGGAATTATACGAACTCGGCGATCATGCCAACCAACTGTACATGGTGGGTTCGATGGGATGCGCCCTTGCCTTCGGCATCGGTTTGGCCATGAACAAACCTTCGGCCAAAGTGGTCGTCCTCGATGGCGATGGGGCGCTTTTGATGCGAACGGGTTCTATGGCTACTGCTGGATATTACCAACCGGACAATTTGATTCATATTCTATTGGACAACGAAGTACACGATTCAACAGGAGGGCAATCTACCGTCTCGCCAAATATTTCTTTTGCCGCCATCGCAAAGGCCTTCGGTTACCCACAAGTGTTCTCCACAGATGACCTTTCCGAATTGTCCAACCTGTACAACATGGCGATCAGCCGGAACTCAGGCCCTGTTTTTGTTCATTTTAAAATACAAAAAGGAAGCCCTAAAGAAATGGGAAGACCCAAGGTGTCTCCTCAGGAAGTCGGGAAACGATTCAAAGATTTCATAGAAAAAATATAAACCGGTTGATTATGCATACGCCGACCATTTCAACGATTACAAAAAAGATCAAAAGAAACATATTGCTCAATCCGGGGCCTGCTACGACAACGGATACCGTCAAGAGCGCTCTGTTGGTGGAGGATGTTTGCCCAAGGGAAAATGAGTTTGGGAATGTGATGGGGGACATCAGGAGAGGCTTGCTGCGGGTGGTCAAGGCAGAAGATACCCATGAATGTGTGCTTCTTACCAGTTCAGGTACTGGAGGCGTAGAGGCATGCCTGTCCTCTATCGTTCCTCATGATAAAAAAATCCTTGTGATAGACAATGGCGCATACGGGAAGCGGATGTTCGAGATTTGCCGGGCATTCGGGGTTCAAGTAGAACTCTTGCAATTCCCTTGGGGGCAGCCGGTTGACCTTGTGCGCTTGGAAGAAAAAATTTCGGGCATCAAAGACCTTCATGCGCTGGCATTTGTGCACCACGAAACCACCGTTGGTTTGCTGAATCCCGCAGCCCCGATTTGTTCGATAGCCAAAAAGTATAATTTGGTGACCGTCCTGGATGCCATGTCGAGTTTTGCGGGTATGGAAATCAACGCCAACAAAGAACAAATTGATTTTCTTGTTTCGTCGTCCAACAAGTGTATTCAGGCAATGCCAGGTATTTCCTTCGTGATCGCCAAGAAGGAAGAACTACATGCAACGCAGCATATCAATGCCAAAAACTATTATTTCAATCTTTACAACAACTTTAAATCACAAGAATTTACGAATCAATCGCTCTTTACCCCTGCCGTGCAAATAGCCTATTCGCTGAAAGCGGCCATCGAAGAGTTCTTCCAAAAAGGCCCCGAAGCGCGTTATCAGCGCTATGAGAACAATTACCAGATATTGGCCAAGGGAGTCAAGGAACTGGGGTTTGAATTTTTGGTGGCAGAAGAGCACCACGCCAAGCTCCTAACGGCAATTGTGGAACCGGCTCATGCCAATTATTCCTTCGAACGGATGCACGATTATTTCTACGAAAGGGGTATTACCATTTATCCAGGCAAAGGCGGAAACAAGAATGCCTTTAGAATCGCTGTGATAGGGGAAATAGACCACAACGATATCACCTACTTTTTGACAGAGTTGAAAAACTACTTGAAACAACTATAAGATAGCGATGAACACTCTGTTGGCACTTGTTGTGGGCATTGTGCTTGGAATTGTGATGTGCATTCCGATAGGCCCTCTGAATGTCATCGCCATCAATATGACCGCGAACAACAAACGAAACAAAGCCTTGGGGGTTTCGTTTGGCGGCAGTATGATGGACTTTTTTTACTTCGCCATTCTTGTAAACGGATTCACTGTCTTTTCCTTTTCCGACACAACTGCTGGAATATTCAAGGTTCTTGGGATACTTCTTGTGTTCTTAATGGGGCTTTACGAGATCATAGGCTACTATCGTTTCAAAAAAACCATTGTGGACAACGCTACGGCAAGTGCGCAGGAGATAATTAAAAAGGAAGAAAAAGTATTGGAGAACAAGTTTCTCAAAAAGTGGAAATATTACTTGGTCAAGCACGAGGTGATCTTTGGCGTTGTCTTTGGTGCTGCCATTTACATTTCCAATCCCACGCTTATCGCCACCATGACAGGGCTTTCGGCCTTTGTAAAAAGCGCCGAGCTGTTTGTGGTCAACCACTTGAGCGCAACGGTATTCGCTCTTGGTGCGGGCATCGGCTCCTTTACGTGGTTCTATTTCCTGACACTCCTGGTCGAGAAGAACAGGAGTCGGTTCTCTGACAACATCATTCGTAAACTAAATTTGGTCTGTGGGCTGCTCCTGATCGTTTTGACAATTATCATGGTACTCCATATGGCTGCAACATAGGAAGAAGAATAGAGCCCCTTTTCACCGCACCACGGTCACGTCGCCCTTCAAAAGCCGAATCTGTCCGTCCCGAAATTCCACCTCGGCATACCACACGAACACACCCGGATTCACCGGCTGGCCCCTGTCCGTACCGTCCCAACCCTGGGTCAGGTCGTTGGGTTGAAAGTTATGTTTTTCAAATACGTGGCTGCCCCAGCGATCGTAAATCCGCATGATCCGGATGCCCGTTACCCCGTCGCCTGCGAAAATGGTGAACGCGTCGTTGAGCGTCCTGCCAGGATAAATCACATTGGGGACATAGATATCAAAGTTGTCCACGCGCACGAAAATGCGGTCGGTGGCCGGGCAACCGCGCAGATCAAAAATTTGAACCGAATACTCGGTGCTTTCCAACGGGCGCACGCGCTGTTTGAGCGACATCGGCACGATTTCGAGGCTGCCCGGCTGCCATACCACGGCACTGAGCGCCACGCCCGGTGGTTCCGGTATGGCCTCCAGATTTAGGAATCGTCCGCGCTGGATCACCGTATCGCTTGCCAGTAGGCGCACCGAAAGTGCGGGCGGCTCCACCAATGTCACCGTGCTTTGCCACAGGCATCCACCGCCATCGCGTACCCGCAGGTGGTACACACCCGGCGACAGGTTGGGGAAAATATGGGCGCCCGAGTACGTTTGCCCGTCAATGCTGTACAGGTACGGCGGCGCGCCGCCGGAAAGGGCCTGCAGGGCGATGTATCCGTCGTTTTCTCCAAAGCAGGAAATTGAATCCACGACTGCTGTCGCTACAATGGGCGCCTCCCAGGCCACCACAACCGTGTCCGTATCGGAACAGCCGTTGCGCAAGTTCAGCACCGTATGCACATACACACCCGGCTGAACCACCGCAACTACAAGTGCTGGCGTGTCCAGTAGAGTGGTGGTGCCCGCCGTTCCGCGCCACCAGTTTTCAAACTCCAATCCCGTGGACGAACCGCTGCCATCGAGTTCCACTTCCGTCGTTCCGCACGGTGCCATGATGTTCGTTGCCCCCGCATCGGCTATCGGAACTTCCCGGTCCTCGGCCACGGTCATTTGTGCGATTGCAGTACAACCGAATGTGTTGGCGACCGTCACCGCGTAGTTTCCGGGCACGGACACCTGGTGCGACGCCTGGTTGGCCAATGTCCCTTGCGGTCCCGTCCAAACATACGTCAGGTTGGTTTGGTTGGCCATAGTGCCTACCTGAACAGCGGTTTGGGCACAGGTGATCGTATCGGAAAAGGACGTAAGCAACGGAATTTTTCCATGTTCCGGCACGGTGGCCACAAGGGTTTCGGCGCAGCCGTGCCCGTCGGTGAGCGTGAGGGGGTAGTCGCCCGCGGCCAACCCGGCAAGCACGGGTTGCGCGCCGCCGTTTCCCCACAAAAAACCATAGGGTTCCGTGCCCCCCGTGGCAGAAGCGATCAGGCCGCCGGTCGAAGCCTCGCAGGTGTCGGCCAGAATGGTTACTTGAAGTGCCAACGCGGGTGGTTCGGACAACACCGCGTTCAAGGTAGCCGTACAACCTGCTCCATCCGTCGTGGTGAGCGCATATTGGCCGGCGGAAAGGTCGTTCAGGTCCTCAGAAGTTTGACCATTGGACCACGAAAAAACGAACGGCGCGGTACCGCCCGATACCGTCAGTTCAATGCTGCCGTCGGCGCCACCTGCACATAAGGGTGGGGTAGGAGTGGCGTTCAGGCTGGTGACGGGATGCTCCGGAATCAAAGAAATTTGCGTCAGCGAGCAGCCGTTGGCATCGGTCAGGGTGAGGGTGTAGGTGCCCGCAGCAAGTCCGGTCAGGTCGGTCGCGCTGCTGCCGTTTGCCCATTGTAGCGTGTAGGGGGGGGTGCCTTGGGCTGCGCCCAAAAACGCCACGCTGCCGTCGGCTTGCCCGGGGCAGGCAGGAATGACGGCGGTACCAAGGCTGAGCAGATCCTGCGGCTCGGTGACGTGAAACTCCCGGCTGATCGAACATTTGCCGTCGGCATAGGTCACCGTGAGGGCATATTGGCCTGGCCCCAGATTTTCGCGATTCGGGGCGCTTGCGCCATTTTCCCAAATAAAAGCAAATCCCGGTGTGCCGCCCGAAAGACCGACACTCAGGCTGCCATCGGCGGCGCCGAAACAGGACACGTGTTCGGTAGAAGCGGACAGCTCGGGCGCCAGGTGTTCCGGCACCACGGCGGTTTGCGTCAGCGAACAGCCATTGGCATCGGTCAGGGTGAGCGAGTACGTGCCGGCGGCAAGAGCGGGTTGGTCGGGCCCATTGCTGCCGTTTGGCCAGAGTATGGCGTATGGCGGCGTGCCTTGGGCTGCGCCCAAAAATGTGGCACTGCCATTGGCTTCGCCCGGACAAGCGGCCGTAGTCGTGGCGCCAAGACTGAACAGGGCAGCCGGTTCGGAAATACTGAAAACGCGGTTTGTCGTGCAAACACCGTCGGCGTACGTCACCGTGAGCATGTACGAACCTGGGCCGAGGTTTTCGCGCTCCGGCGTGGCGTTGTTGTTTTCCCATAAAAATGCGAACCCCGGTGTGCCCCCCGACAACGCGACGGACAGACTGCCGTCGTTTGCCCCGAAACAGGACACATGGGTAACGTCGGGCGTGATTGCGGGCGGTTGGTGCTCGGGAACCGTGACGGTTTCGAGTACCGTGCAGCCGTGGGCATCGGTCAGGGTCAGGGTGTAGGTTCCGGCAAAAAGACCGGCCTGCATGGGATCAGCGTTGCCGGTGGACCAAAAGATCGAGTAGGGCGGCGTGCCCTGGGCTGCGCCCAAATAAGCGGCGCTGCCGTTGGGCACATCGGGACAGGCGGGTACGGCGGTCAGTCCGTTGCTGAGCAGCGGCAAGGGCTCGGTGATTTCAAAATCGCGCGCAAGCGAGCATTTGCCGTCGGCAAACGACACCGTGACCGTGTACAGGCCCGGCGCCAGGTCTTGAGCGAGGACTGTGGTGTCGCCCGACGACCACTGAAAATCAAAACCCGGTGTGCCCCCGAAAAGGCCCACTTCGATTCTGCCGTCTTGCGCGCCCGCGCAGGAGACGTGCGTCAGGGTGGTGCCGAGGTCGGGTTCGGCAAACAATCCCACCTGTGCGGTTTCCGTGCGGGAGCAGCCGTTGGCATCCGTCAATGTGAGGTGGTACATGCCGGGATAAAGACCGGTTTGGGCCATCGAAGGGCTTCCGTTGGACCAGATCAGGTTGTATGGCGGCGTGCCCTGGGCTGCGCCCAAAAATGCGACCGAGCCGTTGCCTATCCCCGGACAGGCGGCCTCGGCGGTCACACCGTTGCTGAGCAAGGGTTGCGGCTCGAAAATTTCGCGTTCAAATACCTGGCTGCACTTGCCATTGCCGAAAGTAACCGTCACGGTGTACACACCTGCCGGAAGGCCAAGGGCAGTATCTGTCGTGTCGCCGTTTGACCACAGATACCCGATGTTCGGTGTGCCGCCAAGGATGAGCACGGCTGCCCCGCCGTTCGTGTCGCCGTGGCAAAGCACGTCGAGTGTAGCCACGTCGGCTTCCAGCCAAGCGCCCGCGCGAACGGGCGTCGCGGCCGATTCGGTGCAGCCGCGCGCATCGGTCACGGTCACGGTGTACGTACCGTCGGGCGGATCGGTGATGGTGGTGGTGGTCATGTTGTTCGACCAGAGGTAGGCAAGTGGCAGGTAGTCGCTTGCACCGATTGCGGTAGCGCTACCGGGATTTCCAACGCAGTCGCCGTTGATGGTGTCGAGTTGCAGGAGCGGGTAGGCGGGACTGAACTCGAACAGGTTGTTGAGGTAGTCGCATTCCGGTTGGGATGTCACGGGGAACTCGGAGGCGAGGTCGTAAGGCCGGGCCCTCGAGCCGTCGTCGTTGGCCACGCCGAACAGGTTTGTTTGCGTCAGGCGCGGAAGTTTGAACGCAAAAACTGCGCAAGAATCCGGCTCCAGCGCGGCGGGCGTCGGTTGGGCGATGCCGATCAGGGCGGCAGTGGTGGCGGTCGGGTCGGCATCGTAAAAAGCCACAGGCGTGCCGGCGGGCAGGGCCGTGCTGCCGGGATTGCACAGCCGCAGGTGCACAACGATGGAGTCATCTGCACAGGTAACCCAAGTGGAATCGGCTTCCGCATCGGGCACGGGCAGGAAGGGCAAAAAATCCTCGTTGACCTGCGGGCGCTGCGACAGGTAGCGGTTGAGCAGGCGATTTCCCGACCCTGGCCCGGGCAATTCAAGGTGGTGAAGTTGTTGCTGAATAGGAATGCTGAGGTCGTCGTTTACATTGACCACGAAGTAGTTGTATTGGTTCCAGACGTTGCGGCAGGGCATCCAGGGATCGGCATCGGACTCGAACACGCGCAGACGGCCCCGGTAGTCGGACGACGGGGTGTTGTAGCCCGAGAACGTATAGCCCGTGACGGCGATCTCGGTTTCCCCGTCGTTGTCCACATCCGCCACGATGGCGTATTCGTCGGAGGTGATGGAGCCGCAGGGTATCCGGAACCAGTTGCGTTCGGTGTCCACTTCGGGCGGGAAAGGCGCGGCTCCGCCGTACAGGATGCGCAGGTGATTTTCGTCGCGGTACACCAATTCGTTGAGGCCGTCGCCGTTGAAATCGTACACCGTGGAGCCGGTAAAGCCGGAGTAGTCGGTGGTGGGAAGGGTCCACCAGTATGGCTTGGTCGGCGTGAGCGAGGCGGCTTGCAGGTTGAAGCAGTTGAGGTTGTAGGCGTTGCACACGACGATTTCGGGAAAATCCTGCGCAAAACCGGCCGTGCGGTCGTCGTAGATGTTGGCCACACAGGCGAGGCTTCCGCTGCGCGGGTTGCCGTTCGGGTAGGGCAGGAAGCGAAGCAACCCGGTTTTGTTCCATACATACACACCGTACTGTACGGTGACAGTTCCCCGCCGCCCGCTTACCACCACATCGAGCGTACCGTCAAGGTCCACGTCGGCCACGGCAGTATAGCCGTCGCCGTAGTTGGTGTTGGGGATCATACTGTTCAGGTTGCGCTGGATTTTTATTTGCGTGCCGTCCCCGTCCGCAACGGTCAGATCAATGGAGTAGATGATGGGGCCGGCCACGAGTTCGAGGCCGTCGCAATCGGGGTCGCCGCCGCAATCGGCCACCGACAGGATGTCCACGGCGGTGGGGTTGCAGGAGCCTTCGGCGTAGTTGCTGTAATGCGCCCGACCGATGGCGCCGGTGGGGCCAGCGAGGGCGCGGACGAGCGTCGGGTTGGCGGGGTTGCTCAGGTTGAAGCGAAAGATGTCGTTTCCGACATAAATTTCCGGGGTGCCGTTGCCGTCGAAATCGGCGAGGTATGGGCGCTGGTCGGCGAAGTCGAGTTGGTCGGCGGAGGTGATCCACAGGGTCATGGGCGCAGCGGGGTTTTCCGTGTAGTTTCGGAACACGCGGATGTAGCGGTCGTTGCAGGCCATTACGAGTTCGGGGATGCCGTCGTTGTTGATGTCGCCGATGACGGGGCCGGGCACGGGATAGGCATTGAAGCCGCCAGGCACGGTGAGCACAAAAGGGGCATTGGCGTTGGAGCCGTCGCCTCGGAAAAAAAGGATGCGGTTGGGAGTGGCTGCTCCGGCCGCTGCGGCGCCCACCATGATCTCGGGCATGTTGTCGGTTTGGGGATTCATGTTGGCCGTCACCGGCGTGGCGGTGATGGACGGCCCGTTTTGGGCGGCCTGCCAGGCGAGCCGGACGCGGAAATCGGAGGGCAGTTCCGTCACCGAGCAGTCGGTGCCCGAGAAACAGTGGCAGTTGGGGTCGTAGCAGTCCACAAGGTTGTCGCCGTCGTCGTCTATGCCGTTGTCGCAGATTTCGGCAGGACGAGACTGCGTCGGGCTGGTCTGGGCTTGGGCACAGACCGGCAGCACGAAGCAAACGAGCAGTAGATGTTTGGACAGCATAGCGCGAGCAGTAGGTTTTTTTGGAAATGAAATTCGTTTGGTGGTGTAAAGGTAGCGTGTGGGAGTTAAGGTGTTGTTCGCGAGTGTATATTTTGTCGTATATCCTCCAACTGGAATGAATACCTGAAGAAAGTGCCTACTTCGGCCTGACATTTGGGAATACCCATAGCAACATACCTGCTCTATGAAATACCGGATACTCATTGCCGTATTGCTGCTGCCCTTGCATGTGGCTTTTTCTCAATGCCCGACCGATAGTATTTTGCGTGTCAAATATGACCGTGACGTGAAGGATTTGGCTTTGCGACGAATTCGGCTGTTCAAGCATCCGGACACAATGAAGATTGACATTCCACAAATCTGGCAGGATACAATTTGGGACGGATTGGCCGCTCTTTTTCGCAGCCAGGGTATCCCGGAGCGGGATACGGTTTTTGATATTTATTGCATTCACCACTCGAGTCCTTGGGAGAGCGCCATTACACATAGTGTGTACATCAAATCAACTACTTCGTGGACGTATGACAGCCTGAGCCTTCAAATTCGCTCCGGAAACCCGGCGATTGACACGTTGTTGGCTCAAGCCGGCATTCTGTTTCAGTCTCAAATTCTTGCGAACACTATTCGAGGCAAATTTACCCGTGTAATCAATGCACAGGCTGTTTGTGATTCGCTTGAGCAGTTTCAGGAAGTCGTTTATGCCGAATCAGTATCGGCCCCCGGAGACGGGAATCGAATTCGATACAATACGATTGATGGCGAGCAGCATTTTGAGTTTCAATTGGGGTGGGGAGACTGCCTTTCCGGGTGTATTTATTACAGAATCTGGAAATTCAAAGTGCAGGAAAATTGTACTGCAATGTATAGCGGGCGTATGGACAATTTTAGTATTACCGACTTTCCTTCTCCTTCCAATTGCAAGATTACGACTGCGTTGGATGAACAAGAGCAAAGAGGAAACGACTTAATCGTTGTATTGCCGAACCCCTTTCGGGACAGAATACAAATTTCAACAGATCAGGCAGGGAATTCGATGGCACGTTTGGTTGATCTTTCCGGCAGGGAGGTCTTGGTGAATAGTTTTTTCGGTAAAATTTCACTGGATACTTCGGTACTGCCTCCGGGTTTGTATGTATTGCAGGTTGTTTCCGGACAGCGGGATGCTGTTTTCAAGGTCATAAAGTCTTCCCCCTGAACGACTACATCCTTCAGGGCAAAACCTGCCTGAAGGATGTTGTAAAAATGAATCGCTAAAGCCCTATCCAATTCCCATGTCTTACCGCCCCGCCGTCATCATCTTGCACTGCCGGAACGTCCCGTATCTGTTCACCACCTACACGTCGGCAGGATTGGTCAGTTTGAACGGGATAGTGGTTTCCGTTTTGCATGGGTTTTCGTTTACTTTGCCACTCGAAAGCCACCCATGTCGCGTACTATTGTCGTCTTGTTTATTTTGTGTTCCGTTTGCAGCCTGTCCGCTCAGGTTGCGCGGGTCAAACATTTGACCGCAGAACAGGGCCTGCCCGCCGATATTGTCAATTGCCTGCTGCAGGATCGGGAAGGTTTTTTGTGGATAGGCACCACGAACGGCCTCTGCCGCTACGACGGATACAGCTGCCGCGTATATCGGTACTCCCCCGACGACCCGCACAGCCTCGCGGCCAATGTGGTGGAAAACCTGTACGAAGACAGCAGGGGCGATCTGTGGGTGGGCCTCGGCGGCGGATTGTCGCGGTTCGACAAAAACACCGAACGCTTTACGTCGTACACCTACCGCGCCGGCGACTCCACGTGCATCAACGGCGGTGCGGTGCAAGGCATTTATGAAGATGCAAAAGGCCGGTTCTGGATCACCACCTGGAACGGCGGCCTGCAGGAAATGGACCGCGAACGCGGCACCTTCCGGTGCTACTACCCGCAGCCGGAGGATTCCTTTAGCACCGGCTTGGTGCTGGTGTCGGATATGTTCCCGGATCCCCTGAACCCCGACTGTTTTTTTGTGACTATTGCCCGGGAAGGGCGCTGGCACCTGTTCGCGTTCGACGGCAAGGCCAAATCCTTTACGCCCTGCCCGTCGGACAGCCTGCCGTACAGGGGTTACATCTGGGATATTTTTTCCGACGACGGTTTGATCTGGTTCCTGACCAGTGCCGGCATGCGGCTGTTCGATCCCGCCACCCGGACGTTCCGCAGCTTCGACGGGCTGCACGAGGATTTCAAAAAAATGCAGCGGAGGCTGCTCTTTTCCGCCGCAAAAGCCCCCGATGGACAAATATGGGTGGGCACCTACACCGAAGGCCTGTACGTGTTGGACAAAAAACGCGGCATAACGGCGCATTATCCCTGCAAGCCCGGCAGCCCCGACGCCATCGGAGGGAATGGCGTTTCGGACATTCTGTTCGACCGCTCCGGCGGCGTTTGGCTGGGCACCTCCACCAACGGGCTTAGTCATATCGTGTTTGAAAATCGCTGGTTTCAAAATTACCGTCAAGACTCCATCACCGAACGGCAAAATATCATCAATTCGGTGACGGCGTTGGCCGAAAGCCGGACGGGCAGCATCTGGGTAGGCACGGAAAGCACGGGGTTGTTGCTGTTCGATCCCGGCACCCGGAAATTTCGGCCAGCCACACAAAAATTCCCGGAACTGAAGTCCAGCATACACCCGTACATTTTGGCGCTCCACGAAACGCGCAACGGCCAGTTGTGGATCACCACAAACGGCCAGGGTGTGTACCGGTTCGATCTTGAAGCACATACGTTGGAGGCCTTTAGGCACGATCCAAAAGATACCACAGGTATTCATTCCGATTACGCCAATGCCCTGCTCGAAGACCGGGCGGGTCGCGTATGGGTGGGTACCTACCGCGGGCTTGACCGGTACAATTCCCAAACCGGACACTTCGAGCATTACTTTTTGTTCGATCCCCAAGACCCTGCCAATCTTCAGAACAACTATGTCACCTGCCTGTATGAAGATCGGTCGGGGCATATCTGGATCGGCACCCTGCATGGCTTGTCAGTTTGGTCGCCTAAAACCGGAAAATTTCGGCACTTTTTGTACATAGGTCATGGGAAGGGTGAGTTTAAAGGTCTGTCGGTGAATGCCGTGCTCCAGGACAAGTCAAACGGAATGTGGGCTGCCACAGAAAGCGGGCTGTACCGGCTGATCTTCCCCGATCCGGGAAACCCGTTTTCCGGTGATCCGGTGGTACGCCGGTATCTGGAGCCGGACGGCCTGCCCAGCCAGGGGGTCTTGGCCCTGGCGGAGGATAGCCGCGGATACCTTTGGCTCAATACGCTCCGGGGAGGGGCCGTGTTCCGAAATCCGCATCACGACAACCGCACACCCCCCGATTTCAAGGTTTACACGCCCGACGATGGGTTTCAGAACCAGGCGTTTGTACGGAGCGCATGCCTGAAAAGCCGTTCGGGAATGCTCTGTGTGGCTGGCAGATACGGGTTCGACATGTTTCACCCAGATAGCATCCGCGACGACACGTTCCGCCCGCCCGTGGTCATAACGGCCCTCGAAATATTCGATACCGACCGGCCCGATGCAGGGGCAATTTCGGTAAAAGGCGTCTCGGTGCGCGAGGCGGTGGTGCTTTCCTACAAAAACAACATTTTCAGCATCGAATTTGCGGCACTTGATTTCCGCGCCCCGGAAAAAATCCGCTACGCGTACCGGTTGCTGGGGTTCAACGACACCTGGGTGCAACTGGGCGCGCAGCGTCGGGTGACGTTCACCAACCTCGATCCGGGCACCTACACCTTCGAGGTGCGCGGCACCAACAGCGACGGGGTATGGAACGACACGCCGACTGTCCTGAAAATTACCATAACGCCGCCCTGGTGGAAAACCACTTGGGCCTTTCTCGGCTATGCGCTGCTACTTGCCATTGGCGCGGCCAGCCTCGTCCGGGCGCGGGTGCGCTTTCTGGAAAACCGTACCCGTGAACTGGAAAAGGCAGTTTTGCACGGCACAGCACAAATACTTGAGCAGAAAGAGATTTTGGAAAAACAAGCCGACGAGCTCAAGGAACTCGATCGCCTCAAGTCGAGATTTTACGCCAACATCACCCACGAACTGCGTACGCCGCTCACCCTCATGCTCGGCCCGCTCAATTCGGTGCTGAAAAACTGGAAAGCCGACCCGGCACATCAGAACCTGCTCAAAATAGCCCAGGAAAACGGCAGAAAACTGCTGAACCTGATCAGCGAGATCCTTGACCTCGGCAAACTCGATGCCAACCGGATGACCGTGGAAACGGCGTCCGTGCCGATTCAACCGTTGATGGCCCGCCTGGTGGCTCAGTTCGATTCTCATGCCCGCTACCTCGGCGTTGACCTGAGTTGCCGTTGCGACCTGCCGCCCGACCGGGTTGTCCTGCTCGATGCCAAAAAGTTTGAAACGGTTGTCAACAACCTGCTCTCGAACGCCCTCAAGTTCACGCCGCCCGGCGGCTCCGTGCAAGTTAACCTGATCGACATGCCGGGCACGCTTCTGCTGACGGTGCAAGACACCGGGCGTGGTATTCACCCCGACGATTTGCCGCACGTCTTCGACCGGTATTTCCAAACCAAACGCATGGATGTGCCGGTGGAGGGCGGCACCGGCATCGGTTTGGCGCTCAGCGCCGAGTTGGTGCGCTTGTGCGGCGGGCGGATATGGGTGGAAAGCACGGTGGGGGAGGGTAGTGCGTTTTGGGTGGAATGGCCCAACCCCACCCCCATCCCCTCCTCCAAAGGGGAGGGGGGCTTGCTCCCTGCACCTGTTGGTGATTTCGGTGCCGGAGACCCAAATATTGCACTTCAAGCAAACCAACCAATAATGTGGGATGTAGCCCCCCTCCCCTTTGGGGGAGGGGATGGGGGTGGGGCCGAACCCACCATCAAAATCCTCATCGCTGAGGACAATCCCGACCTGCGGGCCTACTTGCAGCATTTGCTTGCACCGGAGTACGATGTAACATTGGTAGGGAATGGGGAGGAGGTGCTGGCGTGGCTCGGCCCCTCCCCCGGCCCCTCCCCCCTGGGGGAGGGGGGCTTGCCCTCAGTTCCTGGGAGTAATTCCAGCGCAGGAAATAAAGATGCCTCCCAACACGCAAACCAAAAAATAACGCGCGATGTAGCCCCCCTCCCCTTGGGGGGAGGGGTTGGGGGTGGGGCCGACCTCATCATTTCCGACATCATGATGCCGCGCATGGACGGATTTCAGTTGCTCGAATACCTGAAAAACGATGACCGTTACCGCCACATCCCGGTGGTGATGCTCACCGCCCGGGCCGATTTACAGGACAAACTTCGCGCCCTTCGCACTGGCGTGGACGATTACCTGACCAAGCCGTTTGACGAGGAAGAGCTGCTTGCCCGTGTGCGCAATCTGGTGCAACGCCGGAAAAATCGAATGGAGGCAGTAGCGGAAACCGAGGAGTCTTCGCCCCGCATCGCCCAGGCCGATGCCGAATGGTTGGCCGAACTGGAGGCCTGGGCCCGAGCCAACCTGCAAGACGAATTTCTGAGCGTAAGCGCCATGGCCCATCAGGCCGCCCTCAGCGAACGCCAGTTGTTGCGCCGGATGCGCGAACTGACCGGCCTTTCGCCCCAACAGTACATCGGAGAAATGCGCCTGCAAAAGGCCCGCGAATCGCTGGAACTCGGTACCTTTCGCACCGTTGCAGAGGCCGCTTACGCCGCCGGCTTCGGCAATGCCAAGGCATTCTCCCGGGCGTACCGCGAGCGGTTCGGGCGGCTGCCGTCGTCGTATTTTTAGGTTGTTGGCTATTAGCCGTTGGCTATTGGCTCTCCTGAGCGGAATTATTTCCAACAGCCAACAGCCAACAGCCAACAGCCAATGACCCCCCAACGTCCGATCCCGCATCCCTTTTGTCCGATTCAGTTCCTGAACTTGTACCCACATTTGCGCTGTGAAGGTGAAACGCCGGCACGGCCTCACAACCACCTTGTCTAACAAACAAACTCATTTTTCGAATTATGAAAAAGACACTCTACCTGCTATCCTGCCTCTTCTGCTTTTTCCTGCTCAACCAGCAATCGGCTACGGCCCAGGCCCGCCTTGGTATCCAGGGCATTTTGAAAAAAGCCAACGGCAATGCCGTGGACGACGACACATACTCCCTGCGCTTCCGGCTGTACACACAGGCCGAGGGCGGTATGCACATTTGGGAAGAAACACAACCCGATGTGGAAGTGGTCGGGGGTATTTATACCGCCACACTCGGCTCCGTGACACCGCTGAACGTGCCGTTCAATACCACGTACTACCTTGGTGTAGCAGTAGGTTCTACCTCGGAGATGCTGCCCCGCATTCAATTGACAACGGCACCGTACGCTCTGGCGTTGCTGGGCAACACCAACCAGTTCCCCAGCAGCGGACTGGTACAGGCCGATAGTGTGCGTGTGGCAAGCGGCGTGCTGGCACGCGGCGGCGCTCCGGGCGTCGCCGGAGCCAACCGACGTGGCTATGGTTTTGCCGGTGTCGGCGGCGATACCAACGGCGACACGGGGATGTTCAGCACCGGGGAAAACAGCGTGTCCCTGTATGCCAACAACACGGAACTGCTGCGCGCTTCAGGCTCCACTGTAAATATCAAAAGCAACGCTACGATTGACAACTCCCTGACTATTACCGATCAGTTGCTCGTAAACGGCACAGTGAGCACCAACCTGAACATGGCGAACGAAAAAGCCATCCAGTACAATGGCTTGAACGACTGGCGACTGGTACGGCGGGACGATTTTTTGAGTAACAGCAACGGCTGGTTTGGTACCACAGCCCTGGATAACAATACTCCCGCCGATATAGAACGTGTCACCATCGGCACATTCAACAGCCCGTTGATCCGCCCGATGGCATCCAACGACCACTTCCTGAAAAGAGAATATACCCTGAACGATGTCGGCCCGTACAGCTACATTCTGGTGAAATTCAAGTATTACCACACCGATAGCTGGGATAGTAACGACACCGGTATCGGCGGTTTTTGTACGACGGATACCGGCGCCAATGCCAATATCAGTTGGATGAACACGGCCTACGTGTACAGCACGAGCGGCAAAGCCCACTATACCGGGAATACGGGTTATTCCGATGGAGCCAGCTGCTACGAAATGCTTGCGTATTACCCGTCCACCACATCCACCTCATTCCATGTGTTCTTCGGTATGCGCTCCGGAGAGGGTACCGGCAACGAGCGCTATGGCTTGGGTAACGTTGAAGTGTGGGTTCGGTAAACACCGCCTAACGCCTTGCCGTCTTCCGTTTTCTGTTTACCGTCCATTGTCTTAACCAGACTCATCAGGTATGAAACATATTCTTTTCGCACTCGCTTTAGCAGCGGGATGCTGTACCATATCACCCGCATTATTTGCCCAAACGGTCAACTGCTCTGACGGCACCGTCAGTAATGTCGAGGGTTTTTCCGGTACCGTGTTTTTTAATTACGGCAGCGTCGTCAACGCGGGAAATGCCAAAAACCGCACGACGGCTGCCGTGGGCGAGTTGTTCCTCGGCGCCAATTTTAACCAGCAATACAACGGCCTGACCGGTTTTTACAGCAGGTTCTTGCTCCCGCCCTTAGCCCCCAATGTGACGGCCTCCCAGGGCGAATTGCTCGACCGCATCCAGTTGTCGTGGTCGCCCGAACCGCTCGGGGCTTTCCCGTCCGAAGGCTACAACATCTACCGCGACGGCGTATTCTTAGCCACTGTGGGGGTCAACATCCGCAACTACAACGACTTCAACGTCATCGCGGGACGGGCCTACAACTACGAGATACGCGGCGTCAACCTGTACGGCGAAGGCATACCTGGCAAGGCCGTCGGCTTTCAGGTGCCCAACGGCACCGTCACCGGCTGGATACGAACGACCAACGGACGACCGGTGCCCGATGCCATTGTGGCGCTCAATCCCTTGCAGGGCTACTCGGCCAAATTCGGCCCCATGGACGGCGCCTTTGCCCTGTCCAACACGGGCGCAGCCGATACCCTTATCCCGCTCAACAACGGCGAATGGACGCTGTCGTTCTGGATTAAAACCGATAGCGCATCAGCGCAGGCCGGCATACTTTGCCTGCATCCGTTCCCGGTGTTGATCCGGCCCATTGCCAGCATCTCCGGGCACGAGGGCGTTGAGGTCGCCCAAACCGAAAACGGCCCGGCACTGCTCTCCGCCCAATTTCCGGACAGCATCAAAAACGACTGGAACCACATAGCCCTCACGATGGATACCGATGGCAAAGGGCGGCTGTACCTAAACGGTGTCCTGACGGAAATTGGCGACCTGCCTCCCGTGCCCTCTGCTTCCGACCTGCGCATCGGCTCCCGCACGGGCGCTTCCGGTACCTGGGCCGGCAAACTGGACGAACTGCGCATCTACCACCGCCGGCTCGACGAACTCGACCTCGGCGAACCGATGATGGGCACCGCCTCGTCCCAAACCGCCGGACTGAAGTACTACTGGAAAATGGACGAAGAACTCGGCGCAGCCTCCTTCGACGTCATCAAGCGCAACAAACTCTACTTCTGCGGCGCCGCCTTCGATGCCGACCGTCCGGAAGTGCGCACCATGGGCAAGACCAACCACCAGGGGTACTACCGGATCGAATCGGCCAGTTACGGCACCGGCACCACTTTTTTGGCCGAGCCGATGAAGGATTTTTACCTGTACCGGGCGCTCAAGTTTACGCGCAGCCAGGAGCACTATGCCCTGCTGCCCGATTTTTCCCTGACGCCAAAGGCCACGCTCGAACTGTGGGTGAACAGCGCCGGCCCCGACGGCGAACAGTGCGTGCTCGCCAAAAAATGGCCCGGCAACGACTTCCGCCTGCTCCTGGAACCCAACGGCAACACCAGCGACATCAAGTTTTACCTCAACGCCCAGGAGCACAACTTCGGCCCGCTCGGTTTGGGCTACCAGCATCTGGCATTCACCCTCGACAGCGCAACCGGTACCGTGACCGCCTACAAAAACGGTGTCTCGCTCGGCAGCCACGCTTTCGTCGGGGTTACGGGCAACTGGTCGGATACCACCACCAACTGGGTGCTGGGCGCCCGCAGCAGCGGCATGGCCTTCGCCGACCACTTTGGCGGTTTGGTGGATGAACTTGCAGTGTACGACACCATCATTAGCGTGGACAGCATCGTGGCGCACGCGTTCCGCGCCCGCGACCCGCAGGAGCCGGGCTTGCGCCTGTATTTCAACCTCGACGAGGGCAACGGCAACCGCCTGAACAACAGCGGGTCGGTGCTGACGCCCTTCGGCACCAACTTCGGCGCCGAGTGGTCGCCGCTCACCGCCCGGCAAGAAACCACGCCGCATATCTTTTTGCCGGAAACCCGGCAAGTATCGCTCAACCCCAGCGTCACCTCGGTGGATCAGGTAGATTTTGTGGACCTGTCCACCATACCGGTCTCCGGTTTTGTGCGCTATAAAAATACCGACTGTTTTGCCAAAAACGTGGAGATTCTGGTCAACGGCGCGTCGTACAACCCGAAAATCCTGACCGACTCCACGGGTAAATTTACGGTGGAGTTCGACCCCGGCACCACGGCCGTGCTGACCCCGGTGTTCGAAGACCACGTGTTCGTGCCGGCTTTTTGGGAAGTGACCAACGTGGTGAATCCGATTGCAGGCATTCTGTTCAGCGACATCACGACGCGCAAAGTATCGGGCAAAGTCGCGGGCGGTCTTTGCCAAAAATCCGTCATCAAGGCACCTCCCGGCCAAGGGCAGGGCACGGTGTGTGTAGTCAAGGTGCGCTCCACCGACGGCTGTTTTGAGCGCCAGATTATCATAGACAATCAGGAAGGCGATTACGAGTTTCTGGAACTGCCCCCGCTGGAAAACATGACGGTGGCCGTGGTGGAGCACTCCGATCCCGATGTCAAATCGGCCTTTCAGGTGCAAGGCGGCAGCACCGTCAACCTGACGAAAAACGACACCATCATTGACTTCACCTATTTCGCACCGCCACAAGTCGTCATCAACAGCGGCCTCGACCCGTTCCCGGGCTGCAACCCGCCGGTTTATGTGCTGGACAAAGCCGAACAGGTCACGCTGGTGGTCTCGCTGATTGAGCAGTACGAGCCGATCCTGGACAACATGAACATGGTCATTGATGACGGCATCTGCCCCTTAGACACGGCGGGCTTCCGTTTTATCAACGGCATCGCCGACATGACCCTCGACACCGCCATGTCCAATGCCCTGCTAACCTACAAGTTCCGGGCGGGTGAGCCGAACCCCACGCCGCCGTTCCTGAAAACCCTGCAAATCATCGGCACCTCGCTGGCCGGCAGGTCGGGAAGCCTCGTGGTGCAGGTGGTGGTGACGGGGCTGCGGACGAAAGAGAACACGTTCACGACCCTGATGCCGCAAATGCCCAACGCAATCCTGCGCGATCCTCCTGGCGACGGCAGCCACTCGTATCTGGAAAAAGGCACGACCATGTGCAAGAGCTACACGGTGTCGTCCGTCGAAGAGGACGGCTTTGGAGGAGGCTTTGAGCTGCACCTCGGCGGCAACGTGGATATCATCAACGGCACCCCGCTGGTGGGCGTCATCAACAATACGGGCGTTATTCTGGATGAAAACCAACAGTTTACCACGACGTTCAAAAAAACGAGCGACAACACGTTCCAGACCTGTGTGACCAATAACGAGCGCATCACCACCAGCGACGACGATCAGGTGGTGGGCGGCGGCGCAGGTGGCGACGTGTACATCGGCGAGGCGTTCAACCTGATCTTCGGATTCGCGGACATGGTCTCGTTTGATGAAAATGCGTGCGCAGCTGATGTCATCACCGTCCTGAATATTGACCCCGACACGTTCGCTACGGTGTTCCTGTACTCCGAGTACCACATCATAAACAACACGATGCGGTACCTCGACGAGCTCTTGACTAACCCCGGGAATGCCACGCCCGACCAGATTCAGCAATTCCTCGATTCCAAAACGCTTTGGCAGAGTATTCTGGATCGCAACGCGGCGTTGAAAGATTCGGCGAAATTCATTCGAAATATCTCCTTCGATGCCGGCGCCTCCTACGAGTTTGCCGAAACCTACGATGCCTCCAACTCCTCCGTAGACCTGAGCGATACCACTTATGCGGTGACCGAGGCTCTGCATTTCGGCTACGAATTCAACAAATTCGGGATTACGGGCAACCTGGCTTTTTCCCAAACCCGCAGCAACGGCTATACCACAGGCAGTGATAACGGCAACTCGATGACGGTCGGTTATGTCCTGTACGACGACGACTCCGGCGACGCGTTTTCGGTGGATGTGGCGCTGGATTCCGTGTACATGACCCCGGTGTTCAACCTGAAGGCCGGCCAGACCTCCTGCCCCTGGGAGGCCAGTACCGCCAACCGCGAAGAGCCTAACCTGACGCTCGCGCCGGGTTCGCAGTTTACGGCGATCGACGTACCGGCTCACGAGCCGGCGGTGTTCAAGGTAAACCTCGGCAACCTGAGCGCCACCAACGAAGACCTGACCTACGGCCTGACGCATATTGCGAACAGCAACCCGAACGGGGCCGTCATCCGGATCAACGGTCAGCCGATGAACAACAACATCGTGCCGTACCTGATCCCGTATGGCTCCTCGGTTCAGGCCACGGTCACCATCGAGCGGGGGCCGGTCGAATACGAATACGACAGTTTGCAGGTCGCTCTGGTATCCCAGTGCGAGTACGAACGCGACCTGACCACCGTGGTGCCGGCAGAATACACATCCAAATTCACGTCGTCCATTTACTTCGGCGTGGACTTCATCCGCCCATGCAGCGAGGTGGCCGTCAGCGTGCCGGAACAAAACTGGGTGGTGCTGAACAACGACCCCGTCCAGCCCGGAACCCTGCGCCGCATCACCGTGTCGGGCTACGACCTGAATTCCACCGACTTCCAGTTGATCCGCGTGCAGTACCGCCGCTCCGACGGCGACGGCGCCTGGATCAATATCCCCAGCCCGGGCGGCGTGTTCGAGCGCTACAACCCGAACTGGTCGGGATTCTCCAGCCTGACGCCGGCCCAACAGGCCAACGTGCTCGGCCCGGATTTCACGCAGTTTTTCTGGGAAACAGCGGGCATCGGCGACGGGGCTTACGAAATCCATGCCTGGGCAGTGTGCACCGGCGACGCGTCGGACAAGCCCGGCTTTTCCGACATCATCAAAGGCCGCATAGACCGCGAGCCACCGAGTATCGTGGGCGTGCCGCAGCCCTCGGACGGGGTGTACCACGTGGGCGACGAGATTTCGTTCACGTTCAACCAGCACGTCAATTGCGACAAGTTGATCCCCGCCGACCTGACCCAACTGAACAACGTGGGCCTGTACGACGCGGCGACGGATCAGTTGATTGATATTTCGGTCACGTGTTTTGAAAACAAAATCGTCATAGACCCGACCTTCAACAACAAGTTTTACGAAAACCGCATCCTGCGTGTCGAATTGGCGGGCATCGAAGACCTCGTGGGCAACGCCTTCAACGGCACCAAGTTCAACCGGGGCATCTGGGAATTTTATGTGGATCGCAACGAATTGGCCTGGCTGACCGACAGCATCGGCGTCATCAAGTACGAGGGCGAGCCGAAAACCGGATTTGCCGCCATCCACAACCGGGGTGGGTATCCCGTGCCGTTCACGATAATCGGTGCGCCCGATTGGGTACATGTTGTCCCCAACGAGGGCACCTTGGCCGCCAACGAGATCCGCCAGATCAGTTTCGATATTGATTCCACCTTAGCCTTCGGAAACTGGACGGACAGCATCACCCTGCACACGGAAACGGGACAAAATCCCTTCTTCATGGGGGGCGACGAGTCCCTGCCCATCGGCGTACGTGTGGTGTGCCGGCCACCGTTCGGGCTGGTCAATGCAGTGCAATTTGAAAACACGATGAGTATGGCCCTGCGGGTCAATATCGAAGGCGAACTCTCCTCCGACCCGGAAGACATTGTGGCGGCGTACATCAACGACGAACTGCGCGGGCGCGCCAATGTCCAGTACATTCCGCTGCTGGATACCTTTTTGGCATTCCTGACTATTTACGGCGGTCCGACTGACGTGCTCGACCCCATCCGCCTCGAAGTGTGGGACGCCTCTGAGTGCCGGCGCTACGGGTATGTGTTGGAAAATTTCACGTTCCAGCCCGACAACATCATCGGCACCACCAACAATCCGCAGGTGATCCATACGGCGGGGCAGTTGCTGCGCGAGGTGCCCATCGGCGACGGGTGGAACTGGCTGTCGTTCAATCTGGCCTTCCCCGACAACAGCCTGAACGCGGCGTTGGCCACGCTCCACCACCCCGAAAACGACCTGATCCGCAGTCAGGGACCATTCTCGGTGTACAACGCCGGCACTTGGGTGGGCGCTTTGCCAAGCCTGAACAACACGTCTATGTACATCTACAAGGCCGACTCGCCCGACACGCTGCGCATGTTCGGCACGCCGGTTGACCCGGCCACGACGCCCATCCCGCTCAACGATGGCTGGACCTGGATCGGGTATGTGCCCAATTACTCGCTGCCGATAGACGATGCCCTCGCTACCGTAACCGCCGAACCCGGCGACCTGATCAAGAGCCAGACCGCGTTTGCGCAATACACTAAAATTGTATTGCCACCGGACACGATCTACCGCTGGATAGGCAACCTGAAGTACATGTCGCCACCCAACGGCTATCAGATTTTTCTGAGCGACGCCGGTACGCTGACGTATCCACCGCCGCCCAGTCCGTTTGCGAATGGCTCCGTGTCGGCACGTGGAGAAACGGAGGCGCCGAAAGCTTTCTGGAGTGTAAATCCAGCGCAATTCGAGCACAGCAGCACGCTCATTGGCATGCTCCGTACCAACGGCGACAACGCCACCACGAGCGATATGGAACTCGGTGTGTTTGCCGGCAACGACGTGCGCGGATCGGCGCAGGCAATCTATGTCGAGCCGCTCGACGCGCACCTGTTTTTCCTGACCATGTATGCGAACACGCCGGGAGAACTCCTGCGGTTCAAGTTGTACGACGACGCGACACAGGCGACAGTTGATTTGTCCGAAACGCTGTATTTCGCCCCCAACCAGCATCAGGGCAGTATCGAAAATCCGGTGCCGTTCGAACTGCAACCCTCCAGCACAACTACAACCATGCACGATGTACTGAGATTCGATGCCCAGCCGAACCCGTTCGTTAGCGAAACGACGCTGCGCTTTGTGCTTCCCGCGGCCGAGGACGTGACACTGACCATTTCCGATGCTCAAGGGCGCGAGGTAGTGCGCCGCCCCATTTCTGCCGTCGCAGGCCCGAATGTCGCGACCTGGAACGGTCGCTCCGATTCGGGTTCGTGGCTGATCTCCGGGGTGTACTTAGTGCGGTTGCAAACGGAAACGGGAAATGTGAGCAAGAAGGTAGTGTTGCAGCGCTTGCCATAAAGAAGCAACTACAACCGGCTGAGAGCAATAATACCCGTGAATGATACAACTTGTTTTTGAAATTGTGTAAGGTCTGACGGACCTGAACGGGCTTACCTTTGAGAATACTTAATATCACGTTCTCGGTGGCCGTTTGAAGCATCGTGTCAAAAACAAAAAAGATGAATAAGGTAGGAATATGTGTGATACTGGCTTTGTGTGCAGGTTTTATATTTCCCAACTGCTCCTCACTAAATAAAACCCAAAAGGGTGCTGTCATTGGGGTGGCCGCCGGTGGCGCCATGGGCGCCGTAATTGGCAAGGCATCTGGAAACACGGCATTGGGCGCCATAATCGGAGCGGCAGCAGGCGGTGCAACAGGTGCTGTTATCGGCCGTCAGATGGACAAGCAAGCGGAGAAAATAAAAAACACGGTTCCGGATGCCAAGGTCGAGCGGGTAGGGGAAGGCATCGTTGTGGAATTTAACAGCGACGTGCTATTTGCCTTTGACAAATCCAACCTGGCGGGTGATGCCGAAACCAGCCTTGATAAATTAGTGATCGTCCTGAATGAATATCCGGATACGAATATTGAATTGCAGGGGCACACCGACAGCAAAGGGACTGAATCGTACAACAAGTCCTTGTCCGTTCGACGTGCTACTGCCGTATCTGGGTACTTGGCCGGCGAAGGCGTTCGAAGCAGCCGCGTTACCATAAAAGGTTATGGTGAAACGCTACCAAGATATGACAATGGTACAGCAGATGGCCGTGCGCAAAACCGGAGGGTTGAGTTTCTGATCTCGGCAAATGAAAAAATGAAGGCTGCTGCTGAAAAAGAAGCAGGTAAATAAAGCGGCTCATATTCCCTCCTACCTGATAGTGTCGGGGTGACTGACAGTCACCCCGACACTCGCGTTTCAGGGGGAAGGGAAGCGCGAACCGATAAATCAATTAACGATACTTAAAAATCAAAAACATGTATACCAGACTGTTGTATTTTGTATTAGTTTTTATGTTTTCGACAACTTTTGTTCATGCTCAGTTTGCTGTTCTTGGAGGTGTGAATTTCCAGAATTTGAATGGAACACAAGCCGATGATAGCAAACTTGAAAACAGTTTGATTGTCGGATATCACGCCGGCGTCAATGTTCAAATACCTATTGCTTCGGAGTTCTATTTTCAGCCCGGATTAATATTTAGTACCAAGGGTGCAAAAAGCACGATTGGCGAGTTGTCCACCACGTACAACCTGTATTACCTTGAACTGCCCTTGAACTTTGTCTATAAAGCCCCGCTCGGGGGTGGGCATTTCATGCTTGGGTTCGGGCCATACCTCGGGTATGGCATCGGGGGCAATGCAACAACGGAAGGAGGCCCATTGACCCTGAAGTCCGATGTGGAATACCAGAACGTTGTGGAGATTACCGATCCTGTTTTGGTCCCCTATTTCAAACCAATTGATGCGGGTGGCAACATCTTCTTCGGCTATGAACTGGCAATGGGAGTATTCGCTCAGGTAAATGCACAATTGGGTTTTCTCGAAATCAACCCGGAGGACAAACGTATTGTCAATGACAAATCCTCTATAAAAAATACAGGTTTTGGCCTGTCCCTTGGGTACCGGTTTTAGTACGCGAACTCCGTAAAAAGAGCCGCCCCAACGTGCAGCCACATTTTGTGACCGTGCGTTGGGGCGGTTCTTTTTTATACCGAACAACCTTGAGAGCACCATGAGCGGTGCCCCCTTACATCCCCTTCAAATTGTCCTCCGGATTCCGATCCACCAGCAGCGAGAACGGATCCACGCCAGCCTTGTCGGGTTTCTCGTCCACCACAAACGTGAACGTGTTCACCGGCTGGCTGATGCGCACGCGCTCGCGGTGCAAGGTCTTGCCGTATTTTTTGCCAGAGGCGGGTTTGGCAAAGGCGCCGATCTCGATGTAGTCGTTCACGGGCACCTCGGTTTCCTTGCCGAGTTCGTCGGCTTTCAGTTTGCGGCATTCGATCTGGATGCTCACCTCCCACTTGTCGTTGCCGAGGTCCTTGGCCGACATCTCCTTGCAGCGGTTTTCGAAAAGCGTGATGTCCTCGAACAGGTCTTTCACCACATAGCGCAGGGAGTCGGGCGTGTGGGCGTAGAACGCGTCGAGCGCGTCGAGGCTGACCGGGTACGGCGGTTCAGCGTAGCGAAATTTCCCGAGGAAGTCGCGCAGCGCGGCGTTCACATTGTCTTCGCCGATCATTTCCTTGAGGTAGTACATGGCCACGCTGCCCTTGTTGTAGTGGATGTAGCCCTGCCCTTCGCATTTGGCCAAGGACAATTCCTTGAGCGATTCCCGCCCGCGGCCGCGCAGGTACTTGTCCATTTCGTAGGCAAGGAACTTGCGCATCTGGTCTCGACCGTACTCGTGTTCCATCACCATGAGGGCGCTCCACTGGGCAAAGGTTTCGACGAGCATTTCGCCGCCCTGCATGCTGGCACCGCACTCCTGATGGCCCCAGTACTGGTGCCCGATCTCGTGCGCGGCTATGTAAAATACCATGTCGAGGTCGGCATCGGGGTCTTTAAAATCCTGGATGAAGCCAACGCTTTCCGAGTAGGGCATGGTACCGGGGAACGATTGCGCAAAACTGGAAAAGCGCGGAAACTCAATAATGCGGCACTGCTTGTGGTAGTACGGGCCGAAGTTTTGGGTAAAGTACTCCAGCGATTTTTCCATGGCCGTCAGCATACGCGGCACGTTGAAATCGTGGCCGGGATGGTGATACACCTCCAGTTTGACGCCGTTCCAGTCGCGGCGGGCCACTTCGTAGCGGGCGCTGAGAAAGGAGTAAAAATTGAACGAGGCGTGGTCGAGTTTGTACTGAAAACAGCGGCGGCCGTCCTCCGTCCATTCGCGCAGGAGCGAGCCGGGACCGATAGCGATCTGGTCGGGAGCCGTGCGGATGACGGTTTCCACGTTCACCCAGTCGCTGTTGAGACCGATGTAGGCGTTCATGCGGCTCAGGGTATCGCGGCGGTCGAGGGCGGGGCGGCGGCTTTTTTCGGGCAGTCCGTGTTTTTTGCGGGTGTTTTTGTCGGTCAGTTCGCCGTCGGGCTGGTAGCCGAAGATCGGCATGATGTCGGTGTTGTCGAAGAAGGTGCCGTTTTGCACGACGCGGCCCCAAGTGACTTCGTTTTCAAAACCTTTCGGTTCGAAGTGCGTGGTGAATTCCAGCAGGATGGAGTCGCCGGGTTGCAGCGCCGGTTCGAAGCGGTACATGCGCCAGTACACGGCCGAGTCGTTGAGCAGGAGTTTCAGGCGGGAGTTTTTCAACTCAAACTCGCCGCGCTGGGGCACGTTCACGAACAGGGTGTCAATGGGCCGGTCGTCGCGGTTCCAGGCATAGAACTTGCCCGCCACGTGCAGCGCGCGCCGTTCGGGGTACAGGCTGATGTCGTACTTCACGTCGTACACGCGCGGCTGAATGCGGCCTTCATACTTTTTGTAATTTTTTTCAAAATCCGCCATCATGCGCTCCTGCGTCCGGCCGGTCACGTAGGTGTTTTCGATCTTGGTGTTGTAAAACGTCCAGCCCGCCGTGCCGAGCCAGAGCACCAGCGCTCCGAGGCCGAACACCTTGTAGCCTGACCATTCCTGCCGGGCGATTTGCAGGCGTTTTTTCCAAAAAAACTCCTTGCCGCGCGGCCAGAACAGGATTGCCACCAAGGCCAGCAGCCCGCAAAACAACAGCCAGTACGCATGAAACCAGAACAGGCCCGTCAGGTAGGGCTGGTACCCGTAAAAATCGGACAACACATAACTTGGCGTACCGGCGAACTTGACCATGTTGCTGCCGATGTCGGCCACGCCCCAAACAAAACTGTTGACGATGATAAAAATGATGGTGACGAAAAAGCCGAGGAACATGTTGGGCACGAGCGCCTGCACGAGGAAACTCAGCGTGAGCAGGAACGCAAAGCCCAGCATGTCCATCACGAACAGTTCGCGCAGATACACCCCGAGGTTGTAGGCGTGAAAATCCATCGTCCACTGGGCGAACACGGCTGCCACCAGCGCCAGGGCTTGAAGCACGAACAAGGTGCTGAGCACGGCGCCGAACTTGCCGAGCCAGGCCGTCCAGTTTCGGGTGGGCAGGGCATCTGTTATCTCGTTCATACGGGCGTTGCGCTCCTTCCAGATGACGGCTCCGCTGAAGTACACCAAAATGATGATGATGAACATGTAAAACGACCCGCGGATACCTTCGATCATGGTGTAGGTGACGGGCAGTTCGTGCGTGCCGTAGGATTCGTTGGCGTAAAACAGGTTGGGCACGCAGTTGAGCAGCCCCAGCAGGGCGAGCAACAAAAACGGCGTGCTGCGGAGAATGCCCAAAAGTTCGGTTTTATACTGGCTCCAGAGTTGGCTGAGCATGGTGCTCCAGCCCGACGCGGGCGCCACGCGCGGCAGTGCGCCCAAGGCCGAAATGCCGATGGCGCCGTCGTCCGAGGCCTCCGCTTTCTGCTTGCGCGAGGAGCGGCTTTTTTCGCCGAAATGGAAAAGCCGGTAGCCGACAAGCAGGGCTGCCAACCCTACCGCCGTCCAGATGACGCGGTTGAGCAGCACCACGCCCACGAGGCCCATGGCCGAGGAGTTTTTGTCGTCCACCGTCCAGTATTTGGTGGCGATGCTGAACGCCCGGAACCCGAAGGGGTCGAGCAGGGCGGCCAGTTGTTCGTTTTCGATGTCCTGCATCAGGTTGCCGGCCACGATGTAGCCCACCAGCAGGGCCGTGGCCGCCACAAAGGAGTACATCGTGGAGCGGGTATTGATGGCCACGGCATACAGGATGCCGCCCGCGAAAATGGTGTTGGGCAGTGCAAACACGAGCACGCCCATGAGGTGGCCGTTCAGTTCAAACGGCCCGAAGCGTTTGGCGTCGAGCCAGTCGAACATCGAGTTCAGTCCCACGCCGGCCCACATGCCTACGCTGATGCCCAGCATGGGCACGATGGCGATGAGCAAGGCGCCCCAGAAGTGGCCGAAGTAGTAGCCCGCCTTGCCGACGGGTTTGGAAAAGATGATCTGGCTCGTCTGCCGCTCAAAGTCGCGGATGCCCGCCGAGTTCAGGAACGCCGTGGTGAGCAGGATGCTGAGCAGGGAGAACACCCCGTACCAGTTCTGGGCCACGTATGGCGCGTTTTTCCACACGTTGCCGTAGCTGCCGCCGATGCTGACCTGATCGGAAATGGTGGCGAAAAAGCACAGCAGCGCGATGATGAACAGGAAAATCCAGGGCATGGGCGAGCGCAGCCAGGATTTGAGTTCGAAAGTGAAGAAGGTTCTGAACATGATAGTGGGTTGGGTTTCTGGTTTGGGGGTTTGGAGGTTTCTGGTTTGGATGCACTCCTGTGCGTATAGTGTCTCCCGTAGATCAGGGGTGCCACAGAGGCTCACAGAGTCTTGGAGGACACAGCGTTTCTTTGTCATCCGCCTTTACCCGCGAGCGTTAATTGCTTATAGCGCCAAAACCCCGAAGGGTTATATGTTTATAGAAGAGGAATGATTCGATAATCAACCCTGAAGGGGTTGTATGTCAAAACGTTAGTTGAACATATAACCCCTTCAGGGTTCACGAAGGTGCCACATTTCCATCTATAAACATGTAGCCCTTTCAGGGCTTGGCTTAAGAATTATTAGTAATCAACGCTCGCCGGTATTGGCGGATCCGTCCGCTCTTATTCGGGGAAAAAACTTTGTGTCCTCTCAAACCGGAATGCCGCCGGCACAGGCCGGTGGAAAACCTTATTCGGGAAAAAAACTCTGTGCCCTCTAAAACTCTGTGAGCCTCTGTGACACCTTGTACTCTACGTACGCTCACTCCCCGCCATGAATCTTTGCAAAAAACACATCCTCCAGATCGGCGTCCGCGCGGCGGAACCCCTCGCCGGGGTCGGTGTCGCTGAGGATGTGGATGATGGGTTTGCCGGCCACGAGTTTGCTGGAAATGACCCGGTAGCGCTGCTGATAGTCGTCAATTTCCGATTTGACAATGGCTTTTTCCCACACCTTGCCGTCAAGTTGTTTCAGGGCAACGTCGGGCGCGCCGTCGTACAGTACACGGCCGTTGTTGATGATGGCCATGTTGGAGCAAAGTTCCTTCACGTCCTCCACGATGTGCGTGCTCAGGATGACGATCACGTTTTCGCCGATCTCGGACAGCAGGTTGTAAAACCGGTTGCGTTCGCCGGGGTCGAGGCCCGCAGTGGGTTCGTCCACGATGATGAGCTGCGGGTCGCCGAGCAGAGCCTGTGCAATGCCGAAGCGCTGGCGCATGCCGCCGGAATATGACGATACCGATTTTTTCCGGTGCTCCCACAGGTTGACGCGTTGCAGCAGGGCGTTCACGACCTCCTTGCGTTGTCCAGCGGGTATGCCCTTGAGCACGGCCAAGTGGTCGAGCATTTCCAGCGCGCTGATGCGCGGGTACACGCCGAATTCCTGCGGCAGGTAGCCGAGGGTGCGGCGCACGGCGTCCTTGTCTTTTAGCACATCCAGGTCGCCGAGCGTGGCCGAGCCGGAGTCGGCCTCCTGCAGGGTGGCGAGGGTGCGCATGAGCGTGCTTTTGCCCGCGCCGTTGGGGCCGAGCAGGCCGTACATGCCGGTGGGGATGTCGAGCGATACGTCCTGCAGGGCTTTGACGCCGTTGGGATACGTTTTGTTCAGGTTGCGAATGGTGAGTTGCATGTGAGTGTTTTTTTGTGTCACAGAGGCTCACAGAGTTTTAGAGGACACAGAGTGTAGTATTTTTTTCTCTGTGTCCTCTAAAACTCTGTGAGCCTCTGTGACACATTTTTTTAACCAACGGCGAAGATGACAAAATACAAACCAAGAAGGCCGCAAAAATAGGGTGGGGGAGGGAAATGGGAAAAATTGCGATGAATTCCCTCACGGATGCGCTTTCAACCACGCCTCAACCACCTCGCGCTCCTGTTGCAAAATCCCCGGCGATTCGGCCGCCAACGCCGCGTGGAGTTCGCGCATGGCGGGCCGAAAATCTGTTTGGGTATCGAAAAACCAGTTGTCGAGCGCTTCCGCAAGTTTACAAATGTTCAAACCGTCTGTTTCGAGCGATTTTTGAAAACTCCGCCCGGTGTTTTTTGCCTGAATTTGTCCGGCCAGACGGCGGATACTTTGCTCAAGGGCCTCCTCGAACCCGACGGGAAGATCCACACTGTGGTCGGCGGTAAACGGATAAAGTTCCCAATAGTCCTGTTCCGCCGTAAGCACGCGCAGCAGGTCGGCATGCCACTCGGCTCCGGAGGTGATTTTGACGAAGGCATTTCGCCGCACACCGGCTTTTTGGGAGTGGCCCGCAAACCAGAGTTCCTGGGCGGTCGAATCGGCAATGCAGGCCACGCGGTTCCTTTCTTCCCAGTCGGGGTTCTGGTCGTCTGCCTCGATGCGGGCGGCAAGTTGACGAGACTGCGCTCGCTTGTACTCCCAATAGAGCGCCAGACAAAATACAACGTTCAGGCTGAACGCGATTTTCATAAACATTTGGATTCCACGAGGGGAAACGGCTGGCACCAGATTTGGATTGGCGATCAGGAACGCTGGCACGAGGGTCAATAGTGGCCACCAAATTATCCCGTAGTTTTGGAAAATCCACCGCATCCAGACCGGAAACTCCTCAGGCAGGCCCGAGCGGAAACTGGCGCAGGCCAGTGTGGCAATGCCGAAAACCAGCCAGCCGGCACCGATGAGCAGTTTCCCGGCGATGCCTTGTCCAGGCGTCCAGGAAAAACCGCCGTTCGCGCCGATGGCTATGGTGGCCAAAAGGCTTGTGACAAAAAGCGCCAAGCCGAGGAAAAGAAATGACCAGGCATACCCCACGCCGTAGTCGCCCCCCGGCGGTTTTATCTTGCTGAACTGGACAAGGGCGATGTAAACGACGAAGGTCAAAAAGAGTGCGATGTTTGCGAACATGGTATTTATCAACAGGTTAAGAAAATGACAATCGAAGCCCCATCCCGCCGCCCGTCACCCCGAGGTGCAGTTCCGGCCCATCCAGGCCGGAGTGTCGTCTTTCTGTTTTTGTTAATTGGCTGAATTTGTCATCCCGAAGTGATCCGTCTACTCTACAAGGGGAAGCCCGCTTGTGAGGCCCTCGTAGCTTGGACGGTTCCCTTCGGGATGACAAAAGTAGTGCTCTCGTCGGTCGAAGTCACTTCCCGATAATTTCAAAACGCTGCTCCACCCGGTTGCCGTCGTGGTCCACGAGGGCGAGCAGATGTTTGCCGATGGGCGGCTGCAGGGCCATATTGTGAAACGTTTTGGTGCTGCCGAGGTACACGCCGTCGAGGTGCCAGTAAATCTCGGTGTCCGGTTTGCGGTGCGCCACCTGGAACACGGTGCTGCTCAGGCGGCCGTCGAGGTCCACGGGCACGTAGATTTGTGTCGGATCCTTTGGGTAAATAAGTTGCATGGGCGCTTGCTCGGGCGACAGTTGCGCCGCAAGGCAGTCGGCCCGGAACGGCGGCGGCGGCAGGTACGACGGGTTTTTGCGCACAAAATAGTGTTCCTGCAAGGGCGACAACACAAACCAGGGCTTGTGCAGCATGGCATCGGGCGGCTCGCAGGCGCTGTGTACCTGCCAGGCGCCGGTCGGGTCGAGGTGGAGCAGCTGGTGGAAAGAGCAGGCCTTGGCCCGGAGGCCGGTTTTGGGAATCCAGACGGTGTCTGCATCGCAGTACTGCCCAGCCCGGAACCCGCTTTGGCGGCAAACGGCCGCTTGTGCCATGTCGTCGTAGGGCGGGTCGAACCAGTCGCCGGAATACGGAAGTTGTTCAAAAATGTCGAACAGCACTGGTGCAGCGATGTCCACCCCGATGAGGCCCGGTCGCCCCTCGCCGTCGGCATTTCCGACCCAAACGCCCACCGCGTAGCGCGGTGTGGCGCCAGCGGCCCAGGCATCCCGGAATCCGAAACTGGTGCCGGTTTTCCAGGCGACCTGGCGGCTGGCCTGAAACAACTGCCACTCTCCCGCGCTGACCGGTCGTTCGACCTGCTGCATGGCCTTGAAGGCGAACCAGATGGCGGCTGCGCCAAGTACCCCGGCATCGGCGGTTGTCCGGCGTGGGGCATCCGATTCCAATTGAGCGTCGGTTCGGAAAAACACCGGCGGTCGAAAGTCGGACGCGTCGTACCGTCCGTCGCGCTCGTAAAACGCGCCGAGTCGGCGGGCCATGCAGGCGTAGATGTTGGTGATGTCGAGCAGGTTGGCTTCCGCGCCGCCGAGGATGAGCGACAGGCCGTAGTGCGCGGGCGGTTTCTTCAGGGTGGAAATGCCGAGTTTTTTGAGTTCGAAGTGGAATTTTTCCAGACCGTGCTGCTGGAGCAACAGCACGAACGGCACATTAAGCGAACGCACGAGCGCGCGTTTGGCGGGCACCACGCCGTCGTAGGTTTCGAAGTAATTTTCGGGTTTGTAGCGTCCGAGCGCGGTGGGCACGTCGTGCAGGAGGCTGTTGGGCAGGATGTCCCCGTTTTCGAGGGCCAGCGCGTACAGGAACGGCTTGAGGATGCTGCCCGTACTGCGCGGCGCGGCGATGACGTCCACCTGTTCGCCGTGCTCGGCCCCGGCCCCGGGCACGTTGCCGAGGTAGGCGAGCACGTTTCCGGTGGGCACGTCGAGCACCACGGCGGCGAGGTTGTGGATGTCGTTCCCGCGGTAAACCTCCTGCCGACGGGCGAGGATGGCCGTCATGCGCCGCTGGAGTTCCCGGTTGATCGTCGTGCGGAAACGGCTTGTGGTGGACGTGCTGTTGCGGGCGGCGAGGCGGTCGAGCAGGTGTGGTGCCAGTTGAGGGAGGGGTAGGGGCGCATCGGGCAAGGGTTCTTCCTTGGCCAAGGCGCATTCCGAGGCCGACATCTGTTTTTGCTCCAGCAACTTGTCCAGCAGACGGTTGCGTTTTTGCAGGAGCGTGCTGCGGTTTCGGCCGGGGTGGATAAGGGCCGGGCTGTTGGGCAGAACGGCCATCGTGGCCATTTCCGCCCAGGAAAGCGACTCCGGGCGTTTGCCGTAGTAGCGCCAGCAAGCGGCTTCGAGGCCAACGACATTGCCGCCGAACGGCGCGTTGGCGGCGTACATGGAAAGGATTTCGCGTTTCGAACGGGTGAGTTCGAGGCGGGTGGCCATGAATATTTCCAGGATTTTTTCCCAAATGGTGCGCGGCGGGTTGTCGCGCGAGAGCCGGATGACCTGCATGGTGATGGTGCTGCCGCCGCTGGCCACGCGGCCCTGCCGGACATTGATCCAGAGCGCTCGCGCGAGGCTGATAGGGTCCACCCCCGGGTGCCACCAGAACCGTTTGTCCTCGAATGCCACGACGCAGGCATCGTACTTGTCGGGCAGGGTGTCTTGAGCCGGAAAACGCCATTGCCCGTCGGCGGCGATACGGGCGCCGAGCAGGTCGCCGGTACTGTCCTCCAGCACAATGGAAACCGGGTCGTCGAAGATCGGGCTGGGAAGGCAGAAAAGCCACAGTAACAACATGGTGAACAACACAGCGGATGTCTTGGGGCGGCGGCGTACCCAAATCGAAAAACGCTGCCATAGGCCCCAAAACAGGCGTTTGGCGGCAGCCACGATTCGGGCAGACGGCACCGGGAATAAAAATTGACCTAAGCGCTGCATGGATCAAAGGACGAAATTGGGCGGGGACTATCGCAACTATTTTGGCAACAAAATTGTATCACTTGGACGAATGCGGCGCTGATACCGGCTTTTTCACAAAAAGTCAATACGTTTGAGAAAAAATTAGCAACGAATAGGTAACCTTTCGCGTCAAATTCGTTTACAAGAGCAACTTCAATTCTGTCCAATATGCGCCAGTTAAAAATCACCCACAAAATTACCACCCGCGAAAGCCTCGCGTTGGACAAGTATCTCACGGAGATCGGCAGGATTCCCATGCTCGGTCCCGAAGATGAAGCCGAACTGGCCCGCCGGATTCGCACGGGGGACCAGGAGGCGCTGGACAAACTCACCCGCTCCAACCTGCGCTTTGTGGTGTCGGTGGCCAAACAATACCAAAACCAGGGACTCAGCCTATCCGACCTCATCAACGAGGGAAACGTGGGCCTGATGAAAGCCGCCAAGCGCTTCGACGAGACGCGGGGATTCAAGTTCATCTCGTATGCCGTGTGGTGGATCCGCCAGAGCATCCTGCAGGCCATCGTCGAAAACAGCCGCATCGTGCGCATGCCGCTGAACAAGGTAGGCTCGTACAACAAGGTGAACGAGGCGTACATTTCCTTCGTGCAGGAGTTTGAGCGCGAACCCACGGATGACGAACTGGCCGAACTGCTCGACATGACGCCCCGCGAGGTGCAGACCATGCTCCGGAGCGGTATCCGCCACGTGTCGTTCGACGCACCGCTGTCCAACTCCGAAGAGGGCGAGGCTACCATGCTCGACGTGTTCATGTCCGAAGATGCTCAGGAGCCGGACCTGGAACTCATGGCCGAATCGCTCCGCGAAGAAGTGGCGCAGGGGCTGTCCATCCTGTCGCCCCGCGAAATGGAAGTGATCGCGTCGTACTACGGCCTGAACGGGTACAAACCCCTGACCCTGGAGGAAATCGGCGAACTGTACGGTCTCACCCGCGAGCGCGTGCGGCAGATCAAGGAACGCGCCATCCGCCGGCTGCGCAAGGCGTACAACCGCAATTCGCTGCGGTCGTATCTCGGGTGATGCGACGGGCTTCCCTATTGGCAACAATGGCAACGCGGATGACGCGGATTTTTGCGGATTCCCGCGGATTTTTTTTCCGAGAGCGGCAACAATGGCAACACGGAAGACGCGGATTTTTGCGGATTCCCGCGGATTTTTTTTCCGAGCGCGGTAACAATGGCAACGCGGATGACGCGGATTTTACGGATGCCGGAATATTTTTTAAAATCCGTGGGAATCCGCAAAAATCCGCGTCATCCGCGTTCCCATTGACCCGCAAGCGGATTTCACGAACTGCCCAAGTTTTTACCGGCCTTTTTTCCTTCCTCCGCATTCCAGCGTACCTTCGCGCCGCATTTATCTGGTACGGCCGCAAGCCGGTCCACCGTATGTCGTGAAGATTCTACAACTCTGCAAGAAGTTTCCATTTCCGCTCAAGGACGGCGAAAGCCTCGCCGTGACGTACATGGCGCGTGCGTTCCACGAACTGGGTTGTAGCACGACGCTCTTGGCCATGAATACCAGCAAACACTGGTTCGATGCGGAGCACTTGCCGCCCGAATTGGGGCACTACAATGCAGTGCATACCGTGGACGTGGACAATCGTATTCGACCCCTGGCGGCATTGTCCAATTTGTTCTCGGACCGGTCTTATCACATCGAGCGATTTGAAAACCAGTTGTTTGCGGATAAGTTGATCGAAATCCTGCACAACAACTGGTTCGATGTGGTGCAGTTGGAAACCCTGTACCTGGCGCCCTACATCCCGCTCATCCGGCAGCACTCTTCGGCGATCGTGGCCTTGCGAACGCACAACGTGGAGCACGAAATCTGGGAGCGCGTGGCGGCCAACAGCAATCCGTTGAAAAAATGGTACCTGCGCACCATCACGCCGCGCCTGAAAAAATTTGAACAGGAAAACCTGAACCGCTGCGACCTGTTGGTGGGCATCACCGAGCGGGATGTGGAGCAGTTTCGAGCACTCGGGCTGAAAAAACCGGCGGTGGTGACCCCCATCGGCTTGGACTGTCGGGACTATCTGGCCGACCCGGGCAGTTTTGAGCGCCCGCTGAGCCTCGGATTTATCGGTTCTCTGGACTGGATGCCGAACATCGAGGGGCTGAAGTGGTTTCTCGACTCGGTTTGGAAACCCCTTTTGGCCCCGGCTTTTCCCGAACTGCGCTTCCACATCGCCGGACGAAACACCCCGCCCTGGCTCCGGCGCTTGCGGCAGCCTCGTGTGCACGTACACGGCGAGGTGCCAAATGCCGTTGATTTTATCAGCCAACATTCCGTCCTCGTAGTGCCGTTGTTGGCCGGCGGCGGGATGCGGGCCAAAATTCTGGAAGGCATGGCGCTGGGCAAAGTGGTGCTCACGACCGCCATCGGCCTCGAGGGCATTTCGGCCAAGCACCTCCAGGAAGTACTCGTGGCCGATACGCCGGAAGATTTTTACAGCGCCGTGCAATGGTGCTACTCGCAAGGCCCCGATCTTGTTCGGATAGGCCAGCGCGCACAAGTCTTCTGCGCCGACAACTTCGACAACCTCGAAATCGCCCGGCGCTTGTTGGGCGCGTACCGGAATCTGCTGGCGCCGGCTTCGTTGTTTAGGAGGTGAGGTGTTGTTGCGCCTCCCTCACTTGTTTTTTACTTCTTCCCCTTGAAAAGTGTAGTGAATGTCGTTTTGGCCGGCCTTCACCCACACCATTTTGCCGCTTACGGCATTCGCGGCCAATTTCCCCTCCCAGTCCATGCGTCCTTCTTTTTCGCTGGTCAAGGTGTACTGGAAAGCGCCGCTTTGGGCATCGTAGGTGTATGATGCCGATCCGAATCCCCACTGCGTGCATACGTCGTTTTCCACTTTTCCTTCCTTGAACATCATCATTTCCGTGCCTTCGGATTTTCCGCCGGTGAAACTTTCGATCTTGAACGTACGTCCGTCCAAGGTTGCAGGGTTGGATTGTGTGGCGGATGTACAACAGACGCATCCGAGGAGCAAAAAGAGAAATGCTGCTTTTTTCATATCGAAAATTGTATTGAGTGAAAAATCTATGGTGCTTTCGACGGACAGCCCACCTTATGTTTTTACGCCAAGACAACACAAATCCATTTCAAAGTGGTACGCATGCCACTACGGCAGAACAAAAGTAGCCGCTTCATCTGGTTGCTCAAACAAAAAATATCCGATCGAGCGCATGTCGTGACTTGCACACGTCCGGTACTTTGTCCAATCTTGTGGTCTTTTTTGAACGAGACCAACCAGTTTGAACGACACGATGAAGCACTCGAATAAGCGTCCTGCCCCTGCCCCCAAGGCCAAGAAACCCGCCGAACGACCTGTGGCGGCTGTTTCCAGCGGTGGGGAATTTCCCACGAAGAAAATTTTGGTGTACGGGGCGCTTGCCGCGGTGCTGTTGTTCGTGTTTTTCGTGCGGTTCCGCCTGTTGTCGCTGCCGCTCGAACGGGACGAAGGGGAGTACGCCCTGATGGGGCAGCTCATCTTGAAGGGAATTCCGCCGTACGAGATGGCGTACAACATGAAACTGCCCGGTACGTACTACGCCTACGCCCTGATCATGGCTTTGTTCGGGCAAAGCCCGACGGGTATCCACGCCGGGCTGCTGGTAATAAATCTGGCGAGCATCGTGCTGCTTTTTGCCGTGGGCAAACGATTGGTCAACGACACGGTCGGCGTTGTGGCGGCGGCCACATTCGCGCTGCTGAGCATGGCGCCGTATTCGCTTGGACTTGCCGCGCACGCCACCCATTTCAACGCGGTGGCAGCGCTTGGAGGCTTGCTGTTGCTGTTGCGCTATTTTGACCGGCCAACGTTGTTGGGGCTGGCGGCGAGCGGCTTTTGCTTCGGGCTGTCGTTCGTCATGAAACAACACGCCATGTTCCTGGTGCTGTTCGGGCTGGCGGCCCTCGCGCTGCACGAATGGAACCGCGCGCCCCGGAACCTGAAAACCGGTGCAATCGCCGTCGGTGTTTTTGGCGTGGCGAGCGCCGTGCCCTACCTGCTGGTCGCGCTCGTGGCGGTGTTCACGGGCAGTTTCGATCAGTTTTGGCATTGGACGGTGGAGTATGCCCGCCAGTATGCCACCATCAAACCCTGGGGCGAGGCATTCGAATCGCTGAGTACCAACTTCTCCATCCTGAGCGGCGGCTTGCAGTTGTTTTGGGTGACAGGGCTGGTGGGTTTGGCGGCGCTGTTTTTCTCCGAAGCGACGCGCAAGCATTCCTGGACCATCTTGCTGTTCGTGCTTTTTTCGGCCTTGTGCGTGGTGCCCGGCCTTTATTTCCGCATGCATTATTTCATCGTGTTTTATCCGGCGCTGGGCTTGTTGGTCGGAGTCGCGTTGTATTTCGTTCTGGAACTGCTGGCGAAGAAAAACCTTGGCTACCTTGGCGTGCTGCCGCTGGCTTTTTTTGGCTACATGTACTTTTCCGGGGTGAGCAGGTTTCGGGAACAGTTTTTCAAGGACAGCCCGCAGCGGCTGTGTACGCGCATGTACGGTTCGTCCAACCCCTTCCCGGAATCGTTGGAAATAGCCAAGTTTATCCGGGAAAACACGACAGCGGAGGACAAGATCGCCGTGATCGGTTCCGAGCCGCAAATCTATTTTTACAGCAATCGCCTGCCCGCCACGGGGTACATCTACACCTACCCTTTGATGGAAAACCAACCGTTCAGCGCGGCCATGCAGGACGACATGATCCGGGAAATCGAGCAGAGCAAGCCCAAGTTCCTGATCTATGCCAATTCGCCGTTGTCTTGGCTGCGCAAGGAAGGCTCGTCCAACAACATTTTCGACTGGTTCAACCAGTACAAAAAGAAGTACAGGTTGGCGGGTTTGGTAGAAATCAGCCCCAAGAAAAAATCCCTGTACGTCTGGCGCGAGGCGCTCGCCACGCATACCGAAAAAGGGGAAACGCGGGTTTCGGTGTATGAGCGGGAGTAGGGATGATTTTGCGAGTCATGCTGCCATGAAGTCTACAACAACAAAATTTTCCCGGCTCATCGCGGCGCCATAAGCGATGCACGCTCGGATATCGGCCTCTTTCAGGTGCGGATACGAGGTCAATATTTCTTCAACCGAATTGCCGGCAGCCAACATATCGAGTATCAACGACACCCAAATACGCGTTCCCCTGATGCAGGGTTTGCCAAAACAAATGTTCGGATTGACGGAGATTCGGTCCAGCAATGGATTACGTTCCATACTTGAATTTGATTGAGAGATAAAAATGCGCCTCAAAAATAAACCAATTCAGCAAAAGGGGTTGGTTGAATTATACTTTAGGGCCAAAACGCATTTTTGACAAACCAAAAAATTACTCAAATCGCCCAAGCCAACCCTTTTTGTACCTGCCCCCGTCTTCACCATATCTACTCACCAATACTGCACAGCACTATGAACAAAACACTGCTCCTGTTCCCACTTGCCCTGCTGCTAGCCTTTTCCGCCTGCAAAAAAGAAAACACCGCCCCGCCCCAGGAACCGGTTCCGGTGGACAAGGTGGAAAAACTTGCCCAAATGAACCAGGCCCTTGGTTGGGACCTGTTCAAGCAGGAACAACTCGCCAAGCCGGGCCAAAACGTCCTGATCTCGCCGTTCAGCGTACAAACCGCCCTCACCATGGCCACCAATGGCGCCAAGGGCAATACGCTGGCCGAAATGCTCGGTGTCATGGACTGCGAGAATTGCGCCGTCTCCGACCTCAACCTGTTGCACCGCGACCTGACCACGCTGCTCACCGAGCAGAGCGGCCATCCCTCGGTGACCGTATCGAACCGCTACTTCTACGACAACAAACGCATCAACGTCAAACCGCCTTTTCTCGCCACCTTGTCCGAGCACTACGACTGCGGTTCCGACCACCTCAATTTCAGCAACGAACAGGCCGCTCTCGACCAGATCAACGGCTGGGTGAAGTCCAGCACCAAAGGGAAAATTGAAAAAATCCTCGAGCGCATCACCGTGTACGACGTGGCCTTCCTCATCAATGCCTTGCACTTCAAGGCCGACTGGGCCGCGGGTTTTTCGCAAGACTACACGCTCAAAGCCCCGTTCACCAAGGCCGACGGCACGGTGGCGCAGGTGGATTTTGTGAACGACGACCGCAATTTCACGTTCGCCCAAACGGCCCAGCACAACATTGTGGACATCCCGTTCAAGGATTCCACGTTCAGCCTCAGTTTCATCCAGCCTTCCCCAGCCAACACCGCCACCGATTGGCACCTGAACATTTCGCCGGAAATCTGGAGAAACCTGTACGCCAATGCCCAGTACACCCGGGCTATGGTGTATTTCCCGAAACTGAAACTCGCCTACGACAACGACCTCATTGCCAGCCTGAAAAACCTCGGCATGCTGGCTGCCTTTTCGGACCGGGATGCCGACTTCACCACCATGGGCACAGCGGCCCAGAATATTTTCATCGGCCAGATCAAACACAAAGCGGTGCTGGAGGTAGATGAAAAAGGCGCCGAAGGGGCAGCGGTCACGTCCATCGGGTTCGCGATCACCTCGGTTCCGCCCACGTTCTGGTTCAACCGCCCGTTCGTGCTCGTGCTGCGACACATTCCCACGAACACGATGTTGTTTACGGGCTTTGTGGCCGACCCGACGTTTTGAGGGTAGCGATGAGTAATGAACGATGCGTGATGAGCGCCCCGGGGTTGTGTCAAAAGGGTAAGGAGGCGCGAGATGTCGCAAATTCTTCACCGCAGAGACGCAGGGACGCGGAGGAATATTCTCTGCGTCTCCGCGCCTCTGCGATGAATTTGAATAACATTTGGTGCGACAATCTCTTGCTACCCTTTTCACACAACCCCGGGAAAAATTCACTACGGGCGCGTCGCACCTTTCGGCCGGTCATTGTACAATAAAATCCTGATGACACAGGTTTTTGCCTAAAAATCCAGTGTTCAAAATTAAACATACCAACTACTTCGTCCACCGGAATAGGTTGTTTTTTTACCTCCTTCCTGTATGCTTTGCCCTCATTTGGCTGGCATCCTGTCAAAACCGGCAGGAACCAGTCGGTACGCGGGGAATGATGACTCCAAACACCCCGTCAACCCGTTAAACCCGCTCAACCTCCCCCAAAACCCATTTCAAAAACCTCGGCATCGCCCGCCCCCAGGTGATGGGGTCGTGGGTGCCGCCTTCCATTTCAAAATAGCGCAAGTGTTCGCTGGAATAGCCGCGCTCGCGCAGGGCATCCATCAGGTGCAGGGTGTCGTCAATGGCATCAATGATGCCGTTTTGGTTGCGATCTTCGGTCTCGTCGAGCGTACCCGCTTGAAACCAGAAGCGCTGATCGTTGGGGCGCTGCCCGGGCGACGTGCGCACGATGTCGTGCATGATCCGGTCGGCATCGGGACGGGCAGGATCTACACCCGACCAGCGCCACCACAACGAACCGGAAAACACCCCGGCAGCGCCGAAAACCTCCGGGTGCGCCCAGGCTATGTCGAAAGCCGACAGAGCGCCGAGGGAAAATCCGGCAAACACATTGTCCGCCGGTTTTTCGGACAGCCGCCACTTGTCGCGCAGATGCGGCAGCAGTTCGGTCAGGATGTAGTCGCGGTATTGCGGAGCCTTGTCGCCTCGGCCCTTGTAGTCGGGTTGCCGGGCGCAGCCGTACTCGTGTTTGCGGCCCGGGCCGGCATGCACGCCCACCACCACCACACGCCGAATGGCTTGCAGAAAATACAGGGTTTCGAGCGTGAGCGCAAGGTTGGCAGCGGGCAGGTCCTGTCCATCGTTGAACAAAAGCAAGGGGTAGCGTCGCTCCGGGTGTTCGTGGTAGTCGTGGGGCAGGTAAATATCCACGTCCACGTGCCGATGCAGGTGGCGGGAGTATTCCCGCCGGATTTGGCGGGGGATGATGGCGGTGTTCATGCGGCGAAGGTAGAAAAACCGCGATTGCCTACATTTGACCCGCTTTGAACAAAAACGAATCAACACCATGTGCGGCCGCTACTCCTTTGCCCCCAAGCCCAAACAACTCGATGCCCAGCTGCGCGACGTGCAGCGCCCCGCCGAATTGCGGATCAGTTTCAATATCGCCCCCACGCACCAGGCTTATGTCGTCGCCAACGACGCGTCGGGCAAATTTCAGGTGATGGAATGGGGCCTCGTGCCGCACTGGAGCACCGACGGCAAAAACTCGGGCCGGCTCATCAACGCCCGGGCAGAGGGCATTGAGGAAAAACCCTCGTTCCGCGAACCCCTGCGCAGCCGCCGCTGCCTCGTACCCGCCGACAGTTTTTACGAATGGCGCACCGAACCGGGCGGGCGGAAAGCGCCCTACCGAATCCTGCCCGAAAACGGCGACCTGCTGTTCATGGCCGGTATCTGGGACGAGTGGCGCCACGGCGACGAGATCAAACGCACCTTCTCCATCATCACGACCGTCCCCAACCGTGAACTGGCCACCCTGCACGACCGCATGCCGGCATTGCTCCCAAACCCCGACGTGCAACGGGCCTGGCTCTCGCCGCTGCCGGTTGACGAGTTGCTGGCCCTGCTGCGCCCTGCACCGGACGGGGCCTTGCGGCTGTACCGCGTTTCGGAAAAACTGAACCGCCCCGGCTACGACGAAGCCGACCTGCATCAGGAAGTGCCGGAACCGCCGACGCTGTTTTGAGTAAAACGGCTCAGCAAAGCCAACAGCCAATAGCCAACAGCCAATAGCCGCCTCCCAGCGCCATCCGTATCCGACGTTCCTGCGGCAGGTAATTGTTCCAGCGGTTGGGCAGCACCTTCATCCAGCCGAGGTTCAGCCCCTGGTAGCGGGCCGGCGCCCAGCCTTTGGCTGGCGTTCCCGCCGGGAGTTCGAAGTTTTCTTTTTTCAAAAAAAGCAGGGCCTGCTCGCGGGACAGATCGGCCCCGGGCAGGCCGGGAGAAACCGCGTTGCTGAGTGCGAGCGCATGCTCGGGCACGAAATCCCGGCCCTTGAACTGCCCGACTCGCGTGCCGAACCATTTGTTTTTCAGCACCCCGTCCAGCACGCGCAACTGTTCCTCGAGGGCAGCGGGAAGGGCAAGCACCTCGCCGGTCGGGGTTTGGAAAAAACGCATTTCGATGTCTTCGCGAAGCCAGGTGCGCAGTTCGGCGACCAAGTTTTTGGCCAAGGGCTGCAGGCTACGAAAAGCCGCGGGGGCATTTTCATGTCGGATCGGTGCTTCCGGTTTCCGGAAAAGCGCCATGAAAAAACCCTCGCCGCGCAGGCGGTGCGGGAAAAACCGGTAGCCGCCATCGGTCTCGAGGATGCCCCATTCGGCCGGCACGGACAGGCGCAGCGACTCCAGATCGAACGCTGAAACCAGCCAGGCTGTATTTTCCTCGTTCTCCGTGCGGTTGAACGTGCAGGTCGAATAGGCCAGCACGCCGCCTGGCTTGAGTACTGCCGCCGCTTCGGCGAGTATGTCCCGTTGGCGTGCCGCGCACACGATTACTTGGGCAGACGACCACTCGCGCACCGCCTCGGGGTCTTTGCGAAAAAGACCTTCGCCACTGCACGGCGCATCTACCACCACCACGTCGAACCAGTCATCGAGCGGGGCAAAATCCTCCGCACCGGCGCTGGTGACGGCGATGTTCGGCACACCCCACTTTTCGAGGTTTTCGCGCAAAACCGCCGTGCGGGAACGCACAAATTCATTGGCCACGAGCAGGCTGTCAGGCCCCATCATGGAGGCCAAAAGGGTGCTTTTTCCGCCCGGTGCTGCACACAGATCGAGCACGCGCAAGGGCCGGGAAAAATCCACCGTCTGGCGCAACGCCTCGTGCAGGAACATGGACGAAGCCTCTTGCACATAGTACGCCCCGGCATGAAACAGGGGGTCGAGCGTGAACACGGGCCGCTCCGGCAAATACTGCGCGCCGGGACACCATGGCACGGGGCTGTTGGCCGTTGGCTGTTGGCTGTTTGCTTTTCCGGCAAGATACGCGGGCAAACCGTCCGGCAGTTTGAACGGATTGGCCCGAACGCTGACCGGTGGCGGTTCCAGCATGGCGGCAGCAAACGCGGAGAAGTCGTCGCCCAAAAGGGCCTCCATTTGAGTCGTGAACGGTGTTGGGAGCATGGGTTGAAGGGTTTCTGGTTAGAAGGTTTCTGGTTAGAAGGTTTCGGGCTGGAAGGTTTCGGGTTGAGCGGCAGTTCGATATCCGCCCACGGATTTATCCGTGGGTTTTGGAGGGTAGTGCATGTCGGATTGTCCGCACCAGAACAAAAATTGCGCAATTGTGCAAGCACTCAATCTGTCCGTGTACTTTTACGGCCTTGAAACAATGCTTTGCTCTTTTATGAAAGCAGAAACCGCCTTGCTGACAATTATCCACCAAATTAACCACGTAATTTCCCAACTGGGGCCGGAAGAGTACCGCAAGCCGCTTCCCGAGTTTGAGCACAACAGCCTCGGCCAGCACTTTCGGCATATCCTCGAATTTTTCCAATGCCTCGAAGACGGTACGGGCACGGGAACAATTGACTACGCCGCCCGCAACCGAAATCCGTTGTTCGAAAACCACCCCGACATTGCTTTGGCAGCGTTTGGAGCGTTTTCGTCGGTGTTGGCCACATTCGACCCGACAACTCCGGTACAGGTTCGCGCAGAATTTGGCAGCGACGACCGCCCTGGTTACGACAGCACGGTCGGGCGCGAAATGCTTTTTGTGTACGATCATGCCATTCACCACTTGGCCATCGTCAAGATCGGCTTGCACTGCTGCTTTCCACACGTCCGAACCGAAAAAGACCTCGGGGTGTCGCCTTCGACGATCAAGGCCCGCGCAAAGGTGGAAAACTGAATTCAGTTTTGAGTTTTGAGTTTTGAGTTTTGAGTTTTGAGTGCTGTGTTGTTTTTTTGATGGGGCTTTTGCCCTTTGGATGCTTATGCGGAACTTCGCCGCGCCATTGGCCGGCAGCACGACCGGACTCGGCACTATCGGACATGCTTTCCCTATTTCGCAACAACCAATCCACCACGGTTATTTTCCTGGCAATCTATGTCGTTTGCCTGCGTTTGCCGGCATTGTTGGGCTGGGTAATGCCTCCGGAGAAACTGGGGGAAGGCGACGGCGGGCTTTTATATCAGACGCTATTTGGCTGGGCGGACAAAAATGCCGCCTGGTCGGCCATCACGGCAGCCCTGCTGGTTTATGTCCAGGCCCTGCTGGTCAACCGGCTGGCGGATTTTTACCGCATGATGGACGACCGGAACTGGCTCCCAGGGGCCATGTACGCCTTGGTTGCTTCGTGCGTGCCCGATCTGCTCTTTCTCAGCCCGGCCATGGTAGCCGCCACCTTCATACCCCTTGCGCTGCAACGCATTTTTTCCGTGTACAGGCAAACCCAGGCGTTCGGCGCTATCTTTGACAGTGCCTTCTGGATCGTGTTGGCAGTTTTTTTTCACCCACCGGCACTTTGGTGCGTCCCGATGGCCTACTTGGGTTTATTTAGTCTGCGCTCCTTCTCGATGCGGGAGCAGTTCGTGTTTTTAACGGGTATTATGGCCCCGGTGGTGCTGGCGCTGACAGGCTACTTTTGGTTCGACCTGGCCAACACATTCCTGAGCATGCAATTGGGGCGATGTCTTTTTTGGCCCTCGTTTAGCCTGCCCGACGATTTGTACGGCACGCTCAAGATTACATTTGCCGGGTTGCTCCTGGTCGCAAGTCTGCTGGGTTTCAATATCTACTACCACAAAAGGCTGATCCAAATTCAGAAATTCGTCACCATCCTGTATTGGTTCTGTTTTGCTGGCTTGTTGGCAACGATGTTTCAGTTTGACCTTCGGCTGGAATCCCTGATGCTGATCATGCCCTCGATGGGAATTTTCATGGCCTACCTCTTCCAGTCCACCCGAAATACCCCCTTGCTCGAGCTCTTTCACCTGACACTTTTTATCATCGTGTTCCTCCTGCAGTTTTTTCCAAAATTTTGACCCCACTCCATCCATCACTCCATCCATCACTCATCACTCAATCACTCAATGAAATTCGGAGTTGTTGTATTTCCCGGTTCCAATTGCGACGACGACATGGTGCACGTCCTTCAGGACGTACTCGACCAGGACGTGGTGAAACTCTGGCACAAAACCACAGACCTGCCCAAGGGTCTGGACTGCGTGGTGTTGCCCGGCGGTTTTTCCTACGGCGACTATGTGCGTGCGGGCGCCATTGCGCAGTTTTCGCCCATCATGAAGGCCGTCAAGGCGTTTGCTGAATCGGGAGGGTACGTGTTTGGCGTGTGCAACGGTTTCCAAATTCTGTGCGAGGCGCATCTGTTGCCCGGCGTTTTGCTGCGCAACGCCAACCAGCAGTTCATTTGCGACAACGTGTGGATCAAACCGGTGACCCGCAATTCGCCCATTACCTCGGGGCTGGACCTCGACCGGGCACTGAAAATCCCCATCGCGCATGCCGAGGGGCGGTACTTTGCCGATGAAAAAACGCTGGACGAACTGGAGGCGAACGATCAGGTGTTGTTTCGGTACTGTACTCCGAGCGGGGCGGTCACGCCGGCAGGCAACCCCAACGGCGCCGCGCGCCATATCGCGGGCATCTGCAACGCCCGCCGCAATGTGTTCGGTATGATGCCCCACCCCGAGCGCGCCTCCGAGGAGGTGCTGGCAAATATGGACGGGCAAGGACTGTTTCGGGCGCTGGTGGCCTGATGTTTAGGCCGAGGGTTTGGCCTGTTCGAAAAGCGCGAGGATGATATTGCCCATGTACACGCCCAATGCCGACTCCACAAGGGTCAGGAAGATGATCATGTCCTGATAACTCAGCAGGTTTGGCGCCAACGCCTTGAGCGAAATCAGGGTCAGCACGGTGACGAAGTGGCCAACGACGAGCCACTTGACCATGCCGTTGATCGGGGTATCGTTGCCGCCTTTCATGATATTCGGCTCGGTGATACTGCGCCCAATGTACCGGAACACAGCCCCGCCGTACATGGCGGTGATGGGGCCAAGAATACCGATCAGCGCCGTGAATTCTTCGAAATCGAAACCCTGTGCGAGGTAGTACACACTGGAGGCTCCGATCAGGATGAAGTGGTAGACCAGAATTTGTTTGGCGATGCGCCCGCGCGGGCCAAGTGGTAATGCAGAAGGCTTGGCGCTTTCGTTTGGCGCGTGCGTCGTCGTGGTGGAAGTGGCTTGTGTGGCTGCCATAGCGTGCGAACTTGTCGTTGTCATCGGCGAAGGTACTCCAATAGTTTTTTAAAAAGACGTCGTTGGTATTCGGTCAGATTGTCCTTGTAACGCAAAGACAAGTCCTTGTAATTGTTCTTGCGGGGCGGAAAAAGTATTCCGCTGCCATATTTTCCCTGAAATTCCCAGGAAAGCTCCACATCGTCGCCTTTTTGTACGCCTTTCACGTAGATGCGGTGGTACTCGAAATAGCCGTCCGGACAGATTTCGTAACTCAAATGGGATACTTCCAGTACGAACTCGTCCACGGCGCTGTACGAACTGTCCACCTTGGCTTTCCACAAGATGGGCGTTCCTTTGGGTTTGTAATAACTGATCAGGTAGCGGCGGGCATTGGTACACACAGCCTCCACTTTCCGGCCGGGCAGCAGCATGGTGTTTTCGCCGACGTTGATGCCCTGCAGCGATTGCGGGAGTTGCACGTTCACCACGGCGCCGGAGCGCACGCTGCGCCCGTCGAGCGGGATACGGCCCTTGTTGCTGTTGATGCGGGCCATGAAGTGCGCCGGTTCGTGGCAGCGCACGATCACCTCGGCATTGTCCTCGTGCACCTCGGCGAGAAAGGCCCATTTGTGCAGCAGGCGTTCGCGGAAAAACTGGCCGTTCTGGCGGAAATTGGTTTTTTCGAGCCGGTCCCAGGCGCATTGCAGCGAGTCGCACACCCGGGCGCCTTTGTAGGCGGAGCGGAGGAAGAGCGTGGCCTTTCTGGGGGACACGGCCACACTGTCGGCGACCAGAACGCCGTCCAACTGGTTTTGGCGCAGCCAGGCCTGAAATTCTGGGACCTTGGCCCGGAAGAACGGGGCATCCTTGCGCAGGTCGAGTCCTTGGGCCGAAATGGAGGTGATCGGCGGAAGAACGACCATCAGGAGGATAATCAAACAGCCTGTAAAAAGGCTCGATCGCATAGCGGGAAGTTTTACGATGGTTGAGCAGCGTGGAAAAGACGGCGACCGATATGCCCTTATTTTCAACCGTTTTTACTTTAACGTTTTAGTGGACTTTTGTACACGCTCGTTTTTCAGTCAAAACACCTGCACGCAGGCGAGTCTCTTGGCCGCCGGAAACTTTTACCTTCGCCCAAACTCGACGCAACGACCTTTCTGCCATGCACAAAATTGATATGCACACCCACCTCCTGCCCGAACGGCTGCCCAACTTCGCGGACAAGTTCGGCTACGGGGATTTTATCCACTTGGAACATCACAAAAATGGTTTCGCCCGTATGATGAAAGGGCAAACGTTTTTTCGGGAAATCGCCAGCAACTGCTGGGATCCCCAAGTGCGCATCGGCGAGTACCTGCACTACCGCACGCCCGTGCAGGTCGTGTGCACCATCCCGGTCATGTTTTCCTACTGGGCCAAACCTGCCGACTGCCTCGACCTGTCCCGCTACCTGAACGACCACCTCGCCGGCGTCGTGGAGGATTTCCCGGAGCACTACGTCGCCCTCGGCACCATCCCCATGCAGGACACCGAACTGGCCTTGCAGGAACTGCATCGCCTGCACGAACTTGGCTTTCCCGGCATCCAGATCGGCTCTAACGTGAACCAACTGAACCTGAGCGAACCGCAGTTTTTTCCTATTTTCAAAGCCTGCCAGGACCTGAACATGGCCGTGTTCGTCCATCCCTGGGAAATGATGGGCCAGGAACACATGGCCAAATACTGGCTGCCCTGGCTCGTGGGCATGCCCGCCGAAACCAGCCGCGCCGTGTGCTCGCTCATCTTTGGCGGTGTGTTGGAGCGCCTGCCGAACCTGCGCGTGTGTTTTGCCCACGCGGGCGGCTCCTTTCTCACCACAGTAGGCCGCGTGCAGCACGGCTTCGACTGCCGCCCCGACCTCGTGGCGGTGGACAACGACAAACCGCCCCGGCATTACCTCGGCAAATTCTGGGTAGACTCGGCCACGCACGACCCGCAACTCCTGCGCTACATCCTCGACGTGGCAGGCGAGGACAAGGTGTGCCTTGGCACCGACTACCCCTTCCCGCTGGGCGATCTCGAGATCGGCACGTTTATCGAAAAGATGAACCTGCCGGAGGCGACGCTGGAGAAGATTTTTTACAAAAACACCCTGGAGTGGTTGTACGGCTCCAACTTGTAAATGCTCCTCCTCGGCTTCGACATCGGCAGTTCTTCCATCAAAGCGGCCCTCGTGGATGCCCGTACCGGCGCCACCCTCGGCGCGGCATACGCCCCCGACACGGAAATGGCGATCAGCGCCCCGCAGCCCGGTTGGGCCGAACAAGACCCGGACATCTGGTGGGCAAACTGCCGCACGGCGGTACACCGCCTGTTTCGCCAAACCGGCGCCGACCCGTCCATCGTGGCGGCTATCGGCATTTCGTACCAGATGCACGGCCTGGTCGCCCTCGATGCCGGGGGGCAGGTCGTACGCCCGGCCATTATCTGGTGCGACGGGCGGGCCGTGCCCATCGGCGCGGCGGCCTTCCGGGCGCTGGGCGAAGATTTTTGCCTGAAACGCTACCTGAACAGCCCGGGTAATTTCACGGCTTCCAAACTGCGCTGGGTGCTTGAAAACGAACCGGAGCGCTTTGCCCGAATCCGGCACTTCATGCTGCCCGGCGACTACATCGCCTACCGCCTGACCGGCGAAGCAAGCACTACCGTGTCCGGCCTGTCGGAGGGCATTCTCTGGGATTTTTCCCAACACGACCTCGCGATGGGTCTGCTCGACCACTTCGGACTGGATCGGTCGCTCGTGCCTCCGCTCGTGCCCACCTTCGGCGAGCAGGGGCAGCTGAGCGCCGATGCCGCCGCACAACTCGGCCTGCGTCCCGGCGTACCCGTGACCTACCGCGCCGGCGACCAGCCCAACAACGCCCTCGCGCTGAATGCCCTGCGCCCCGGCGACATCGCCGCCACAGCCGGTACTTCCGGCGTGGTTTACGGTGTGGTGGATCGCCTCGCTACGGACGCGCAAAACCGCGTGAACAGTTTTGCGCACGTCAACCACCGGCCCGATGCGCCGCGTGTGGGCGTGCTGCTGTGCATCAACGGCTGCGGCATCCAGTACAGTTGGCTGCGCCGGCTCGTTGCCGACGGCGCCCTTCCCTACTCCGAATTGGAAAAAATGGCCGCCTCCGTGCCGGTCGGCTCCGACGGACTGTGCGTGCTGCCCTTCGGCAACGGCCCCGAGCGCATGCTGGGCAACCGCGACCTCGGCGCCCGAATCGAAAACCTGAACTTCAACCGGCACGGCACGGCGCAGCTGACCCGCGCCGCCCTCGAGGGCATCGCCTGCGCGTTCGTGTACGGGATTGACATCCTGCGCGAACTCGGCCTCGACGTGTCGGTGATCCGGGCTGGCAACGACAACCTGTTCCAGTCTGCCGTGTTTGCCGAAACCGTGGCCACCCTTGCCGGGGCTGAAATCGAGGTATTGGCTACCAACGGCGCCGCCGGCGCCGCCAAAGCGGCGGGTGTGGGCGTCGGTTTTTTCGAGTCGCCGGAAATGGCTATGCAAAGTACCGCCGTGGAAAAGCGGTATGCCCCGTCGCGGGACCGGGAGCGGTATGGGGAGGTGTATGAACGATGGGTGGGAGTGCTGGAGAAGGCAGTAACGTAATTTCAGTACAGTTTTTCAGCGGCTTTTTTAAGTTCTGCTTTTGGCAGGAATTGATCCGTTATGGTTAGAATTGCATGAAGGTTGTTCCGAAGTTTATCTAATTCTATTTCACCTGGCTTGATTGAGGTTTGCAATAGATGCAACGACATATCTGCCAGAAGAATACGTTGCTTTTCCAGCCACGCATCATCCCCTTTTTTTGCCGGATTACTCAAGTAACTCGCTTCAACCTGGCTATGTAAGTCTCGGCTGGTCTCTAATATTTTTATACGCTCCTCCTTAGTCATATATTAGGGTGTGTCTGAAAAATACTTTTTCCCGCCGCACTTGGTGTTTTCATCAAGCGCTGTCGCGCCGGGCATTGAAACCACTTGCGGTACTGCTTGGTGAAAACACCAAGCAGGGCGATAAAGTGTGCTGCTCTCGCGGTATTAACCGCATGTTCGCCGTTTGATGACACGACCACACTGCCATAACTGCTGTTTTGAGCACAAGCAAGGTCAAAACTTCGTTCCTCGGTTCGGCTATATCTTCTCCAAAAACACCACCGATGGCGGTGGCGCCCAAATTGGGATATCCGATGCCGTCAAAATGGGATAGCCGGAACTCGCCCCGCCAATATGTGCCACTGCCTGTTGAATGACCACCCGCCCGATTCGATGGTGCCGGACCACATAGCTACATAAAATACAGGGTTCGTGTGTCGTGTAAAGCGTAGCGTCCGAAAGGTCCTTTCCGTGCGTTTTTGCCGCCTCCCGAACAGCCTCCACCTCGGCATGGAACGTGATATCCTGCCTGAATTTCCCGGCCTCGATACCCGCGCCGATGATTGCACCGCCCAGCACCACAACCGAACCAACGGGCGATTCTCCCCGCTCGGCTGCAATGGCTGCCAGTGCCGCACAGCATTTCATAAAATGGTTATCGGCTTCAGCTGTCATGCAAGGGCTGTTTTTATCCTGGCCAATTCGGCCTTTAAAGCATGGTTTTCCGCTTCCAGTTTTGCCAGATGCGCTTTTTGCGGCGCAAAGGCCGCTTCGATATCCGCCACCGTATAGCGGGGCGTGATGTGCTGCGGGCAATTCCAGTCAAATGCCTGCACATCCAGCACCAGCATCCGTTCGGGGCGGTGGGGATAAGCATCAGGGTCAATCCTGTCAAAAAGCGAAGGGTCATCGGTCAGCGCCACGATCCGGGCCTTTGCATAGACTTTCAGCCGGGCACGCTGGGGATATGACACCAGGATAAGCGCCACGTTTGGGTTGGTCTGCAGGTTGCCCATGCTGATGTACTGCTTGTTGCCCGTGAAGTCAACAAAAGCGAGGGTCTTCGCATCGAGTACGTTCAAAAAACCAGCCGGACCGCCCCGGTGCTGGATATACGGGTAGCCGTTTTCGCCAAAAGAAGCCATGAAAAAATGGTCCTGGTTTTCGATGAAAGCGATTTCATTGCTGCTAAAACCAGTGGTAACGTGCATTTTTTCCATGCGGTCGTAAGTCCGACGGCTGCCATGTTCATCTTGCAAGGCTTTGACGGCATCCGTGAATGCAAGTTTTCCATAATTCATGTTACCTGAGTTTTCGGTCTTTCTCCTCGATAGCGAGGTCGTTGATGCTGGCGAAGCGCTTTGCCATCAGGCCGTTTTCATCAAACTCCCAGTTTTCATTGCCATAGGCACGGAACCACTGCCCGTTTTCGTCGTGGTACTCGTACTCAAAGCGCACGGCGATGCGGTTGCCCGTATGCGCCCAGTATTCTTTTTTGAGTTTGTAATGTTGTTCTTTTTGCCATTTCGCCGTGAGGAACTGTACGATTTCCTCCCTGCCGTTGAGGAACAAATGGCGGTTGCGCCACTCACTGTCAACGGTGTATGCCCTGGAAACCCGCTCCGGGTCTTTGCTATTCCAGGCATCTTCGGCCATCTGGATTTTTTGTTTGGCGGTCTCTTCCGTGAACGGGGGTAAAGGAGGTCTTTGATTTTCCATGATGAAAAGGTTGTTTTAAACGTACGTTCGTGAAACAGCCGTTTGGCAGGGGTGTCACCCGCCAAACGGCCTGCATGGTTAGTTCTGATGAATCAATTCGTCGAGACTGGCGCTCATAACCATTTTGCTCTGCAGCCCGACTTGTTTGCCTGCAAGTTCGCCATTTTTGAAATACAGCAAGGCGGGGATGCTGCGGATACCGTAGACGGCGGAAATCTCGGATTCATCGTCTACATTCACTTTGGCGATAACGGCCTTGCCTTCAAAATCGTCCGCCAAACTTTCCAGGGTAGGTTGCAATGCCCGGCAAGGGCCGCACCATTCTGTGTAAAAATCCACCAGCACCACCTCGTTTTCTTTCAGGGTGGATTCAAAATCGGCTTTGCTCAAATTTTTTATCATGGCTTGAAAATGTTTATAGGTGAAAAATCAGGCAGCCACTGCTTCCAACTCCGGGGCCACGGGAAAATCAATCGCAAACTGGCCCACACCGTGCAGGTAGTTGCTGATGATTTTGTCGCCAATGACGATAAGGATGTCTACGACATTGGCTTTGTTGTAGCCTGCGGCAAACAAGTTCTCTACCGCCTCGGCTGAAGGTTTTCCCCGGTTGATCGTGGTTTCCTGAACGAACTTCACCAGCGCATCCAGTTTAGGGTCGAAACTGGCTTCCCCGCTGCGGATTTCCAGGATTTGATCGTCGCTGAAGCCGTTCATTTTGCCTATAACCGTGTGGGCGCTTTGGCAGTAGCGGCAGTCGTTCACCTGGCTCACCACGAGGTTGATGGCCTCCCGCTCTTTGGCCCGAAGGCTGCTTTTGCGGTTTTGGAAGGCGAGGTAGTCCCCAAGGGCGGTCTCGCTGTGGGCAAAACTGGCATAGAGGTTGGGTACGAAGCCGAGGCTTTTTTGAAGGTTGTCGAAGATCACCTGGTTGTTGGTGCTCACTTCGTCACGGGTTGGAACATTAAACTGTGTCATCGTTCTGAATTTTTTTAATCAAAAAATCTTGGTTAAAATTGATGACACAAAGGTGGGGGCATGCACAGGGGAACGGTTAGGCAGGGATTCCCGAAGGCTTGGCAATTCTTCCCGAAATCAAATCTGTTCCCGAAAAGCGCTTGGCGACACGCCTTCCTGCGTCTTGAAAAAGCGGGAAAAGGTTTGCACGTCCTCGTAACCGATGGTGTAGGCAATCTCGCTGACGGCTTGGTCGGTGTAGCGCAACAGCCGGCGCGCTTCGAGCATTTTCCGTTCGTTGATGATTTGCAGCGGCGTCTTTGTGCTGACCTGGGCGAAGAGATTGGACAGGGTCTTGGGCGAGCGGTGGAGCAGCTCGGCATAGTCGGCAACCGTGTGCCGGGTCTTAAAATGGGATTCCACCAAAAAATTGAATTCCCGCACCAGTTCGAGGTTGCTTTTTGCCAAAGGCGCAAGCCGGCGCTGCTCCTTGTAGAGCCGGGTGCAAAGTATCAGCAGCCGCTTGAGCATCATTTGCAGCATCTCGATTTGCAGGTCGTCCTTCGACTGCATTTCAATCGAAAACATCTTCCAAAGGATATCGAACTTCTCCAGTTCGGCCTCCGGGATGTGGAAAACGGGCAGCTGCGAAGCACCAAAAAACAGGATGCCCCGGCACCCCACTTCCGAGTCGTGGTCAATGATGCAGAAAAACGGGCGGTTGAAGCGCACCATGCGCATGGAAGCGACCGCTTGTACTTCCGTGTGGTGAAATTCGGTCAAGCAAATGACTTCGTTGCGTTGAAACGTATGGTCCTTGCCGTCAATTTTGAGGCGGCTGCCATCGGCAGTCATCCAGAGCAGGGTCAATGCGCTCTCGATTTTCTCCTTTACGATAAAACAATTCCCGGAAGTGATTTCCCCCAAGCGAAGGTATTCGTGCGTATTTCCTATGAACTCCATGCGGCGAAAATAACAATTGCTGATTGGTGGACTTGAAAGGATATATCAACACGGCAGGGCTTGAAAAGACCCTGGATGTGCTTGGCATGGCAACAGACCAACGGGGCAGCCGGGGCCGCCAAAGCCGCCGGTGTGGGCGCCGGTTTTTTCGAGTCGCCGGAACAGGTAGTGCAAAGTACAGACGAGGAATCTCGGTATGCCCCGTTGCGGGAACGGGAGGCGTATCGGGGGGTGTATGAACGGTGGGTTGGGGTGCTGGGGGAAGGTGTACGGGAGATGTGACGTGCTGAAGGAAAGGCATCTATCTTCCTGATTCAAGTGCAATTTTGACCAAACGCTTCACTGCAATCATGGCCTCTTCGAAATCCGGTTCTGTACCAGCCGATGCATACGATACACTTTTTACAAATTGGTTATACTCTTGGGGATACCCGACATTTTGATCAAGTATGTCCAACATCATCTGAAACTTCTCTGCGATTGGAAGTGCGGAAAAGGCTGGAACGTTCTTCGCCCGGTTCTTGTCCTGATGCATGACCGCAATTACCAATCCGGGAAAGCGAATATCCGTTTCCAAAATACTTTCCATGGCCGCTAAATCATGAATATGGCGCACTAAGGCCCTATCATTGGGGTCTTCGTTATGCTGGCGATTGGGTACCCTCCACGCAAGTGCGCTAAGTTTATCAGCCGCGCATTCTATAGGTGCGATGCAAGCAATTTGTTCTACTTCTGGTGGTTTTTGCATCAGCTTACCCAGGAATGATTGCACCGAGCGGCTCAAGACGGGAAGTCGAGGGCTAAGGAATTTTACTTCAATCTGAATGTGTGGCCGCAAACCGTTGTGAGAATCAAAATATGTATCATACTGAATCGCAGCGGCAAAAAACTTGTTCCCATCGCTGGCCCTTACCGATTCACCGTCAATGCGGAACCCAGCCTCATGCAGTACCGACAATACGGCATTTTTTATGCCAGATAGTGCTTTCCGGCTTGGTGATGTATCCTCCGCGATCAACAGAAAATCAATGTCTTCTGAGAATCGCTGAATAAGTCCATGAGCTTTGGACAGTGCCGTGCCCCCGGAAAAGACGATTCTGAAACCAAGAAAATGCGAGTTGGCCAGCAGGGCCAAAACTTTGGTAACGTACCAGTCTTTCTCAACAACTGCAGGATCAATTGCCAACTCACTTGCGGCCTGCTCGAATTGGTCTTTACTTGGCAATGCGCTCAAAACTGACATAAGCTCCGTTGTACCCGATTTTGCGGCTTATGCGGCCTTTCACCGCAATCATTCGGCCTGTTGGAATTTGAGTTGTTCTGCCCGCCTTGTATTCCTTCTCCAACGACGACGCTGCAGTTTCCACCCCAAGGCGCCGCAAAGCTTCCCGAGCAAGGCTTGGCAGCGGTAGTTCTGGAACAAGTTTCCCGCTGATCGTCGAGTAGGTTGTTCTTGCATACAGTCCATAGCCGATTCTCATGATCTTACCCCTTGTAGTAAGACGACGCAATGCCCTGCCTACTTGTTCATAATCACCCATGTCCTTGAAGTCCTCACGTAGGATAACAGCCGATTTCCCTTGAGTAATTCGGGTGGCTATTTTTTTTTCCAATGTATTGATCTTGGCCACTTTTTACAGTTTTTTGATTTGTACAAATACTACATTACAGAGCTATCTATTTGAACAAAACTGATTTAAATTGAAAACACACATTTACATGCTCTAAATATTAGTGCTCCCACCATCCCAACAACAAGTATTACTAAAAGATAAACACACCAAAATGTAAATTCTTTATCTCTTTTTTTAATTTCATTCCAATCTGGTGCCATAAATATTTATATGTGATTTAAACGAATCAATGCGAGTAGCAACTGTTCTTGGTGATTTAATTCGTAAAATGGCCACACTAGTCTTGATTAAACATTTCCTGATGATCCAGGAGACGGGGGAGAGTAGGCATGGTCAACATCATTTGAGTGGACAAAAGTAAGGAGGCAACCTCCAAATCCGCAAGTTGCCTCCCTCTTTTTCCTCACTCCACCCGCACCCCCACCCCCTCCGAATGGCTCGAAAACTCCGGCGCGTACATGCACTGGAGCGTGCTGATGCCATTGGAAAACTCGCCGCGGTGGTTGGCCACCAGCGGGTACTCCAACACGAAGGTGCCGCGCGGCAGGTAGTCTATGAAAAAGTGCGTGGCCAGGTCCTTCGTGCTTTCGTAGTAGCCGAGGCCACCCTGCCAGCGGTAGCCGCTGAGCACGTTGGTCGGCTCCAAGCCGCTGGCGCGCATGTCCTTCAGGTGTACGAATTCCATGGCCCGATCCACACGAATCTCGATGCGGACTTTGATCTTGTCGCCGGGTTTCAGCACGTTGCCTGCATTGATAGCCGTCAGTTTCGGTCCCGTGGGCGTATTTTCCTCTTTGTACAACTGCTTGACGATGGTCAGCGGCGTCTTTTTGAACGAGGTGATTTTGTCCAAATCCTCGAAATACTGCCAGTAGGCAGCACCCCACACGAGGTTACTGTTCGGGTTTTCCACCTTGATCGCACTCCAGGCGGGCTTCACCTCGCTGCCGCTCCAGGTTTCCTTGAAATACCCGGTACCGGCTTCGTATTCGGCAGGCTTGAGCGTTTTGCCGCCGAGGCTGACTTGCACGGGTTTGGTATTTTCCAGCCAGTTGTCGCCGTGCAGGAGCAGGGCGTACACGGCTTCGGCGGTGGCTTTGGTGCTTTCCCAGCGGTTGGTCTGTTTGTTTTTCAGCAGCCAGATGCGCAGTTCTTCCACCGCTTTGCGGTCGGCGGCCACCTCGTCGAACACCTCCACGAGCAGGGACTGGGTCTCGATGGGCAACTGGTACCAGTACATGCCCCAGTCGAAGGGCCAGTACATACCCAGTTCTTCCTTCACGAGCGCACGTTCGCGCAGGCTGGCCACGATCCGCTGGGCTGCCTCGGGACGACCGTGGCGGTGCAGGGCGAGGGCGAGCATGCCCTGTTCGTACAGCCCGCGTGAGAGCCAGTATTTGGCGCCCTGGTCGAGGTAGTAGCCGGTCACTTTGTCCACCCGGTCGAGCGGGAAAAACGAGCGAGCGTACAGGTACTGAATGGCCAAGCCGTCGAGATGGTCGTCGTCGAGTTTTGTTTTGCCCGCCTGGGCTTGTCGCTCCAGTTCGGCGTACTGGCGCTGGATTTCGCCGTCGCAGAAGGCCATGGCGCGGTCGAGGACTTGGGCCGCTTGCTGGTCGTTATCCACCGAAAACGCGCCTAATTTGTTCAGGTGCCCGAATCCGGCCACGATGTGCTGGGTGATGTACCAGTTTTCGCGCCCGCCGGGGAACCAGGGCCAGCCTCCGCCCTCGCCCTGGCGCTCGGCCAGGGTGGCGATGGCGCGCTCGCGCTCGTCGGCCATGCGGTTCAGGTCGAACAGCAGGGCGATGTTCTGCTTCTGCTGCTCCTCGCTTTGGGCATCCAGCACCCAGGGTGTTTCCTCTAACAAGGCCGTTTTCAGTTCCTGGTTTTTGCTCAGGTTGGACTTCATGGCGGCGCTGCCGGTGGTTTTCCACTTGTCGTACACCCGGCGCAGGCTCGGCATTTTCTGCGTCACGCTGGAGGCCAGCGTGTTGGCGTAGAACCGGCCAAAAATCTGCTCCGTGCACTCGTGCGGGAACTCCATGAGGTACGGCAGCGCCTGCACGGCGTACCAGGCGGGGTTGCTGGTAAATTCCACCGTGTACCGATGGGTGCGCAAGGTGTTGGAGGCACTGTTTTTCAGGTTTTCAAAAACGACGGTCTTCGTCTGGTTGCCGCGCACGGTAATGGGCAGCGTTTCGGTCACGAGCATGCGGTTGGTCAGCACGGGCAGGGTGTTTTCCTCGCCGTCGCGGAATTGTTTGCCCTCGGCAAAAACCTGCCAAGTGAGGCCGTCGGCCTTGCCCGCCGGTACGTTTAGCCGCCACTTCACCGGCGCCGATTGGCCGGGTTGTACCGTGAAACTGACTGTTTTTGGGTTTAGCCCAAAGTCGGCGTCCACCGGCTGCATGCTGAGCGCATCGAACAGGTTCAGCACGGCCGTGCCGGTGATGGGCTCCTGCGACAGGTTGCTCACTTTGGCCGTGAACTCCAGCACGTCGCCCTCGCGCAGGAAACGCGGCGGGTTGGTCAGGATCATCAACTCTTTTTGCGTGACCACGCTTTTTTCCGACAGCGCCCATTGCAGGTCTTTGGTGTGCGAAAAGGCGAGGAACTTCCAACGCGTGAGCGCTTCGTTCATGGTGAACTTCAGCACCACGTTGCCTTGCGCATCGGTGCGCAGTTCAGGGAAAAAGAAGACGGTTTCGTTCAGGTTGCGGCGGATAGGCGGCGGTGGTGCGGGCTTTTCGGCCGCGGGTTTACTAGGTTCGAGGGCAAGTTCGTCGGCCTCCTGATGGATGATGCCGTTTGCTGCCACGCCACCCTGCGCCGGAGACGGCGGCGGCGCCGAGGAATCGGCTGCCCGCTCTTCCATCGCCGGGGCGGATTTCATCATGTACACCTCGGCGCCACCGTCGCGCAGCATGCCGGGGAAACGCCCGCCGTAGAGCGGAAAGCCGAACCAGTTCATCTGGCGGTAACTGCGGTCGGGCGGCTGCGGCATACCGGTGGGGTTGTGGCGGACGTCGCCGTTCACCGGATGGAAGCCCCCACTCGAAAAATGAATGCGGTGGTAATAGCTTGGGTAGTTTAACCCGGACCAACTATGCGGCAGAAACTGATCGAGTGAGGCGTCGTACATGGCGGCCACGAGTTCAGCAGCCACCTTGTCTTTTTTCGGGCCGCTGATCTTGATGCGCCATTCCTCCTTGTCGCCGGGCGCGAGTTTGTCGCGGAAGGTCTCGTAGGTGATCGTCAGGTCTTTGTTGCTCCAGGGTACCGACACGCCGAGAGGGCCGACCTGGTAGAACCGGTTGTTTCGCACGGCAAAAGCGTTCATGGACAAGCCACCCCGGTCGCTTTCCAGCACGGGCGTTTCCACGGCTTGCGCACCCGCTACATCTATCCAGCGGGGGGGCAGGTTTTTGCCTTCGCGGCCCAGCAGGAACAGGAAGCGCAACCGCTCCCCGCCGCCCAGCCACAGTCGGGCGGTTTCGCCGGGTTCGCGGGTGCTTTTTTCCAAGATGCCGCCCGGGCCGTCGAATTGTGTGGCGCGGTTTTTAGCCTCCCACACCCGCACGATTCGTTTGACTTCGATAGGTTCGCCAAAGGCATCTTTCGTTTTCAGCACCACCTCGTAGTGGCCGACAGCCATGCCGCCGTCGTTCAGGTTTATTTTGGTGGCCGCGCCGGTGTTGAAATTCAGGGTGCGCGTGAAATCCTGCCGTCCCCACTTTTCGGGATTTTCCTCACCGTTCCAGGGATACAGCGGGAAATCGCGGCGGAAGTCGGCTTCTGTCAGGGTCGGCACGTCGGGATTTTCCCAGTACCGTTTCACAAACTGCTGCCGGGGCGACACGAGCCGCGTGATCTCGATGGTGCCCGTAGCGGCCTGAAACTGTCCGGCAGTATTGGTGGTGTTCAGGGAAATGCTGCGCAGGCTGTCCAGTTCAATTTCCTGCGGCAAACTGAAGTCCACGTTCAAGGCCACATACCCGGCGGTCAACGAGGTTTCGCTGCTGCGCGTTTCGCCGGTGATGTCGGTCACGTCGGCCATGACCCGGAAATCGAACATCGGCTGGTCTTTTTTCGGGATGCTGCGGTCGGGCAGGGCCGTGAATGTGATGTCGAAACCGCCGTCGGCGCCGGTAGTCGTTTCGCCGTTGGCGATTTCCATGGTTTCTGAAATAAACGGCTTGCTGATGCGCCACCAGTCCCACCAGGGGAACCGCGTCTGGCGCACCACGCGGTAGCGCACTTTGGCGCCGTCCACCACGCTGCCGGCGTAGTTTTTGGCCTCGCCGCGCACCGACACTGCGTCGTTCACGCGGTAGGCGCCCGTCACGGGCTTGAAGGTCACCTCAAATTTCGGGCGTTTGTATTCCTCGACGTTGAACCAGGCGCCGCCGTTCAGCCCTTCTGCTTCGATACGCATTTGGCCGGTCAGGCCGGATACGGGCGCCTGGAATGCGCCGTTGAAGGTACCGAACTCATTGGTGCGCAGTTTGAGGCGGCTTTTTTCCTGGCTGTTCGCGTCGAGGAAACGCACCACTACCTCCGTGTTCGGGATGATGGCGGGCATGTCCTTTTCGGTACGCTGGAGCAGGATGCCTTTGAAATACACCGTCTGGCCGGGACGGTACAGGCTGCGGTCGGTGAAAAACATGGTCTCCCGGTTCGGTGTGCGCGGTTCGGGACGGTAGTTGTTGAAAAACTCGTCGAGCCAAAGGGTGTCCTGCTCGTGGCTGAGGCGCACGTGAAAGCCGCGGCGCGTGTCCACCTGAGGCTTCAGCAAGCCGTCGCGGTCGCTGAGGGCCTGCGCGATGCGGACACGCACATTGCGGCGTTCCTTATTATCCCATTTGGACTCGTAAAACTCGCCGTGCACACCGATGAGGGGCGAGCCGGTTTCTCGGTTGACCACGGCAAAATGCTGGTCGCCATTCTGGTCGAACGACACGGCCGCAAGGCCGGAACAGGTGAACGGCGCGAACGAAACGGGGTGCTCGCCGCCGGCAAAATCGGCGGAGCCGGCCACGAGCACGAAGTAGCGCCCGGCCGGCAGCGGATCGAGTTTGATCTCGGTGCGGTGGGAGCGGTAGTCGCCGGGGTCTTTGAGGTCCCAGGTGCGCTGTTGCACGGCAGGCAATCCGTTCAGGTACGCCAGTCGTTGTTCCCATTCTACCTGGTCGAACACCGTGGGGTCGTTGGGCACTTGCACGACTTTGGCCCAGACTTTTTTCAGGTTTTTGAAAGAAATAGCGACAAGCATCGGCTTGTTCGGCAGCGCCACGTGTTCCGCTTCGAGGGTGATTTCCTCCCGGCGCAGGTCGTACAGCAAGGCGGCGCACAATTTGGCGCCATAAGTATCGGGGTGGCGGCGAATGGCGTTTTCGCATTCTTCGACGGCCTGTTTCAGCAGGTTGGGGTCGGCGTTCGGTTGGCCCGCCTGCTCCATCATCGCCCAAGCCATTTTGTGTACGATCTCGGCATCGGAGGGGTGGTTGTAGTGGGTTTTGTGCAGGATGGCGAGGGCCTGGCGGTAGCGCTCGGACTTGTCTTCCAGCACGGCGTTGTTTTGGGCAAATTGCAGGCGCAGCAGTTCCGCATCAATCAGGGCGGCTTCGTCGCCGGCGGCGAGGTGTGCGGCGATGAGGCGCTGGAACAGGCGAACGGCGAGCCATTTGCCCGAAGTGGTGTCGCGGCTCTGGAAGTTGAATTTTACAAAATCGGCGGCGGGCGCGAACGCCTCGGCCTGATCGAGATAAAACTTGAAGGCAGGCTCGGTGAGATAACTGCGTTCGTTGGCAAAATGCTCCACGGCGCGGTGGCCGAGGAAGTCGAACAGGTTGGGGCGCAAGGGTTTGGCGCCCACGGAGTCTGCACGGCCCGGTCGGGAAATGTCGCGCAGGTAGTCGGCTGGGATCGGGCGCAGGGCGGCTTCGTTTTGTACGGAAGCGCGGTAGAAATCCAGTGCCCGGCGTTCAATCTGCTCCGCCGACCAGGTGAGGATGTCGCCGCCTTCCCCTTCGGCAAGGGGCGTCCGGCCCTGGATGCGCCAGCCCTGGTTTTGGAGGTAGGTGGCGTACAGTTCGCCGAGCAGGCTTTGCAGCACGGAGCGCTCCGGCTCGCCCGCTGTTTTTTCGTCGTTTTCGAGTACCTGCACGGCTTTCACGAAGCCATCCTCTTCCAGCATGGTGATGTACTTGCCGCGGAATAGCAGGGTTTTGATCGTTTGCGGTCCGTTGCGGTCTGTTTTGGCGCGGGCGTGCAGGGCTTCGGTGCGTTCTAGCGCGCTTTTGAACAGGCCTTGTTTTTCGAGGCTGTCAATGGCGTGCCATTCCGAGGCGTAGTCGCCGGAAACGGGAGCGGTTGGCGTGGGCATGGGCGTGGAAACGGGTTGGGCGCCGGTGCTTTCCGGTGCTTTTTGGGCGTACTTGCAAAAAGCGAGGGAGAGGGCGAGCAGGAGGAAAATGGTGGAGCGTTGCATGGTGAATGGCTGTTGGTTGTTGGCTATCGGCCGTTGGCTCTGTTGGACGGGGGCAGGATGGATGCAGGTTGTGGAAAAAATGCACAAACGCGAAAAAATCTTGCTACGCTTGCAAAGGAAAGGAATTTTTCGCAAGGGCGGGTGTCTGTGCAGGTGCAAAGAAATCCAGGATTCCCCCCCTTTTGCCTATCCCCGACAACGCCCCATCCCCGGTTCCGGTAGGTTTGTTGCCTCGGCGGACGCACCAAACCCGCCCGGTCAAATTTCCATGAAAAAAACGCTACTCCTCCTGCTTGTTTGGCTGTTGCAAACAAACCCTGCCACCGCACAAGGGCCGGGCGACTACCAGTTTCAGTTTCAATTTGACAATTTCCTGAGTGAGTGGGTACAGGGGCCGGACGGGGCGTGGTTCGGTGTGGGCTGGTCCCGCACCTATCCCGGGTTCCCTTATGCCCAGCCGTTTGTCATCAAATGGGACCCTGCGACGGACAGTATGCTGTGGAAAGTGACCATTGACGTTCCGTACGCAGAAGTGATATGGGATATGGCACTGTTGCCCACGCCCGGCGGCGGCGCTTATGTGGCGACCGTTGCCGATGGCTGCGATTATCCCACACAGGAGGGCATGGCAAGCCTGGATGCCACAGGCAACGTTTTGTGGGAGACGCAGTTGCCAAATGACCATCGGCAGAACTACAAGGCTTGGCTGCTGCCAGGCCTAAACGGGGATATACTTTTTCAGACCGAAAAGGCCCAGTTTGTTTTCTCGCCCGCTGGGATATTGTCGAATGTCAACAATACCCCTTTTGGATGGAATGGTATTGCCCAGAGCAGCGCAGGCAACTATCTGACCTATGGCAATCAAAAACTCGGGTTTTTCAACTCTTCCAGTTCGCTGCCTTTTCCAGAAAACGTCCGGCACGCAGATCAAACAGACACAGGCGAATGGCTGGTGCTCGGCAGCAACAAGTTGTACCGCCTGAATGCTGCCCTGGACGTGCTATCGGAAAACGCGCTGCCGCACCTCGCACCCTGGTCGAAAGTATTCTGTTCCGACGGCACCTGCTGGGTTACGGGCGAAACCAATGCAACCGCATCCGTATTGCACCGCATAGACCCGCTTACGTTGGACCTGCAAGCCACCTATCAGTACGACAAGCAGTACCAGGTACTATCGGTGCTGCATCGTCCAGGCGATACCATGCTGTGGCTTTCGGGCAACTGCAATTTTGAACGCAACCAAACCGTGTTCCTGAAAGCCGTACCAAAGGACAGCCCGGCGATCCTGCCGACAAAGTCTGTCAGCCTCGAGAACGTGCGCCTGGAAAAAACGCCGGTATACCATCCCCCGTTCTTGTGCGCTTCGCCAGCGGGCTATAAATCAATGATACAATTCGGGCCGATATTCGTTACCGTGAGGAATACAGGCTCGCTGCCTGTCTCCACATTTTTGGTCAATGGGCGGTTCAACGACTGCTGGTTCATTTGCTACAGGGAGGACCAATATTCGGCAGCGTTCGCCCACCCCTTGGACCCCGGGGAATCCGTCGAATTATTGATGTACGGTGATCTATTCCTGACTGGGCCGCCGAACGCCACGGCATTCGATCTTTGTTTCTGGACAGCCCTGCCCGACGACCGCCTCGACGCCATTCCCGACGACGACCGCTACTGCAAATCGTTTTCGGTGCTCGTGTCGGACAAGGAGGCAGATGCGGTTGAACATGCCGTCCGGGTATCGCCCAACCCCGCTCGAGACCGGGCCGTATTTTCTGTGGAAACACCCGATGCCGACTTCGCTCGGTACCGGATTACCTTCTCAAATGCAACAGGCCAAACGGTATTGCAAACGGCGTTTACCGGCCCAAACTGGACGCTGGAAGCCGGCGACATGCCGACGGGATTGTATTTTTATCACATTACCGGACCGGAAGACCTAATCGGATCGGGCCGCTTGGTCATTAGCCGGTAAAATCGAGTGGTTCAGTCAAATGGGTAAGTGAGGGATTTTCGCCCCAAATCTGATTCAAATTCACAGCGGAGACGCAGAGGCGCGGGAAATATTACTCCGCGTCTCCGCGTCTCTGCGGTGAAGAATTTGCGACGTCTCGCGCCTCCTTACCCTTCTGACGCAAATCGCAAATCACCCGAACATCGCCTTGTCAAACCGCAGCGACACCTCTTTCCAGTTGACGACATTGAAAAACGCCGTGATGTAGTCCGGGCGTTTGTTCTGGTGCTTCAGGTAGTAGGCGTGCTCCCACACATCGAGGCCGAGGATGGGCGTGCCGGTTTTGGCCGCGATCTGAAGCATGAGCGGGTTGTCCTGATTGGGCGAAGTAGTGATGAACAGACTTTTGTCCTTGCCCACGCACAGCCAGGCCCAACCGGAGCCGAACACGCTTTTGGCAGCGTCGGAAAAGGCGGTCTTGAACTGGTCGAACGAGCCGAAGGTGGTGTTGATGGCTGTGGCCAACTGACCGGGCTGGAGTGCGTTTCCACCGGGCGTCATGATTTGCCAAAAGAAAGCATGGTTCCAGTGGCCGCCGGCGTTGTTGCGGATTTTCCTGTCGGCATCGGAGGTGGTGATGCGGGCGATGATGTCGTCCAGTTCGTACTCGGCGTACACGGTGTCCTTGACGGCATCGTTCAGGTTGTTCACATAAGCCTGGTGGTGCTTGCCGTGGTGAATCTCCATCGTTTGTTTGTCAATATGCGGCTCAAGAGCGCTGGCGGCATAGGGCAGCGCGGGCAGCGCAAACGGCGTGGTGCGTTTCATTTTGGGCGGCGGAAGCGTCATTTTTTGAGCGCCGTTGGCTTTTTTGCTGGGCGAGCAAGCCGACACGAGCGGTGCCATGGCAGCGCTGATGGAGAGGAGAAGACCGGTTTTGAGAAACGTGCGTTTTTCCATGATGAAAAGGCAGATTTAAGTTTAGGGTGAGTAAATTTATGGCACTTAAGTGTGCAATGATACGGACTATTGAACTACGGAAAGAAGGTTGGGCATAACCAATTCAATCTCGGGCACCGCACGCAGAATCTCCCCCGCCAACTCCTCCAACTGCGCCACTTTATCCGGCTGGAGTGCCATTCCCTGCATCGCTTCTTTTATTTTGTCCTGCATTTGCGCCACACTTGTCCGCCCTGCCCGGGTTGCCGCCAGGGCATAAAACCAGGGTGTCGTAGGCAGGGGGCCCGATTTGACAGCATACGGGCGGTCGAGTTCGGTCAGGCGGTATTTTTCGGTCAGGTGGATGATTTTTTTGAAATTGTTTTGCGCCAGCAGGGCTTCAAAATACGCGCTGAAAAAGGCGTGCCACTGTGAAAGCCCTCACCCGCGCGCAATGGATGGGCAAACGAAACGAAAGCCCCGCGTTGGGGGTTTGGTTTGCCGAATTGTCGGAAGCACCTTTGCGGAATCAAATTCTTGGCCAACAATGACGTACGCAAAAAAAATACTTTCCGCCCTGTTCACCGCTTTCGCGGCTGTTGCCGCCATGACGCAAACTTCCAGTATGCAGGACATCCCCTACCCGCCCGACACCAAAACCGTCATCCTGCCCGGCGGCACGGAGATCGCCTACATAGACCGGGGGCAAGGCCCCTACACGCTTTTGTTCGTGCACGGCTTGGGCACCTGCCTCAAGTCGTGGCAGCACAACCTCGACGTGCTGAGCATGGAAAACCGTTGCATTGCGCTCGACCTGCCCGGCTACGGCAAATCGAGCAAGGGCGACTACCCGTTTGGCATGAAGTTTTTTGCCGAGCAGATCAGCCAGTTTTGCAAGGCGCTCGAACTGGAAAGCGTGGTACTGGTGGGCCATTCGATGGGCGGCCAGGTGGCGCTGACGTTGGCCCTGCAGGACAGCGTTTTGGTAAAAAAACTCGTGCTGATTGCTCCGGCTGGCATCGAAACGTTCACCGAAGCGGAGACAAAATTGCTGAAAACCGCGTACACGCCGGAAGTAGTGAAAAACACCGCGACGGATCAAATCCGAAAAAACTTTGTAGCCAACTTTTACCAGTGGCCCTACGACGCGGAAATTCTGTACCGCGACCGGCTGTTCCTGCTGGAAACGGCGGAATACGACGGCTGGTGCCGCATGATCCCCAAGTGCGTGGCGGGCATGCTCGACGAGCCGGTGTTTGCGAAACTGGGAAAAATCAACATACCGACACTGATCATTTTCGGGGAAAACGACGCGCTTATCCCCAATACATCGTTGCACAAAACCCAAAGCACCCTTCAAATCGCGCAATTGGCGCAGTCCAGTATTCCGGGTAGTCGTTTGCGTCTGTTGCCCCAGGCCGGGCATTTTGTCCAGTGGGAACAGGCGGCATTGACCAATCAGGCTATCCGCGAATTTCTGGAGGAATAATCCGCGCTGCTGCGCGCCGAGGAAAACTCCCAGTACCGTGGCTTCCTCGTCGGCGACCTGCTAGAGCCCGGGCAGGTTATTTCGCGCCGGCATTCATGGGAACGGTGGGTGTTAACACCCGAAAATGAACGGGATTTGGATGATTTTGCATTCCGGTTTCTACTGATGTAGCCTACCTCCCCAATTTCCTTTTCAACCATCTTCCGCCTTCCGTGTTCTGTTGCTTCTCCCGAGTGGCCTGTCCACTCAACACTCAAAACTCAAAACTCAACACTCAAACCTGTCCCATGGCAACATTCAAACGCACTGCATCCGCCGTCTGGAACGGCTCCGGCGCGGAAGGTTCCGGCTCGCTGAGCGGCCCTTCCGGCGTCCTGCAAAACACCCCGTACTCCGCCAAACTCCGTTTCCAAAACGAGGACGGCCTTGCCGGCACCAACCCGGAAGAACTTGTCGCTGCCGCACATGCCGGCTGCTACATCATGGCCCTGAGTTTCCGGCTCTCGGGCGCGGGTTTTCCGCCAACCGAACTCCGCTGCTCGGCCACCATTGACATGGAAAAAGGCGACGCCGGTTGGTCGTTCGCCAAAATCACGCTGCACCTCGACGCCAACGTGCCGGGTATTGCCGCCGATGTGTTCCAAGAGCACGCGCAGGCGGCCAAAGCCGGTTGCCCGGTCAGCAAGGCGCTGTCGGCGGTGCCGATTGAGTTGGAGGCCAAACTGACGTGAAGTTTTTTTCACCGCAGAGACGCGGAGGCGCGGAGAAAAAACGCTGAGCCTAAAAAAATTCTGCGTTTTTTCTCCGCGCCTCTGCGTCTCTGCGGTGAAAAAACTTATGCCACGATATTCACGATCCGCCCGGGAATCACGATACACTTTTTTACCGCTGCGCCGTCGAGGTTGCGGCGCACAAACTCCTGCTGCATGGCCAGGGCCTCCACTTCTGCGGGCGTGGCCGAGGCGGCGATCTCGATATTGCCCCGGTGCTTTCCATTGATCTGCACGGGGTAAACAATCGTGTCCGTTTTCAGGTACTCCTCGTTCAGGGACGGCCAGGCAGCATCGCACACGGAGCTCTCGTGCCCGAGCCGGTGCCAGAGTTCTTCGGCCAGGTGCGGTGCAAAGGGCGCGAGCATGACCACGGCAGGCTCCAGTACGGCGCGTTTGTGGCTCTTGAGCGCACGCAGTTCGTTGGTCAGGATCATGAAATGGCTGACGCAGGTGTTCATGGAAAACCGCTCGATGTCTTCCGTTATTTTTTTGATGGCGGTATGCAGCACGCGCAGTTCGTCGCGAGTGGGCGTTTCGTCGGTGGGCAGCCAGTCGCCGTTTTCCGACACAAACTGCCCCCAAAAACGTCGCAAAAACCCGTACACCCCGGTGATGCCCTTGGTGTCCCAGGGTTTGCTCACCTCGATGGGACCGAGGAACATCTCGTACATCCGGTAGCAGTCGGCGCCGTACTGGGCCACCATATCGTCGGGGTTCACTACGTTGAACTTCGACTTGGACATTTTTTCCACTTCGAACGCGCAGGTAAACGTACCGGAAGGGTTCATTTTGAAATTGGCGCCCTGAAACATCGGTTGCTTGCGCGCCTGATCGAGGTCGAGCACGTCGTCGTGCACGATGCTGATGTCCACGTGCAGTTTGCTGAAGCAATCGGGGGAGTACTTGGCCGTCAGGTCGTGCGACACGAACAACTGCTCGATTTGAGGCCCTTGCTTGGTCATAAAAAACCGCTCCCGGCTGTCCAGCGCGTGCCGAACCTTTGCTGCTGTGCGCTCGTGCTGGTTGATGCATTCGGCCAGTTCTTCGTTGAACAGCACCAGCAGGCGTTTGCCGTCGGCTTCTGCCGATTGACGGATGGCCTCGATCTTGTCCGTGTGTTTCCAGGAGACCACCTCGATGACGAGGTCGTTGGTCTCGAACGCAAAGTCGTAGGTCACCGATTCTTCCGCCTTGGTAGCCGGAATTTGCATGGGGCCGTATTCCTTGAAAAACGGCTGCAGCACCTTGAGCCACAGGTATTCTTCGTAAAAGCACTCCTTGGCGCGGTACGCCAGACTGGAGCGCCCCTGGATCATGCCCTGGTTGGTCAGTTTTTTGGCAAACTCCCGTTCAGGCGCCAGGCCGAGGTCAAACAGAAAGTGGTTCCAGAAACGGCTGTACAGCAGGTGGCCCACGGCGTGTTCGGCGCCGCCGATGTACCAGTCCACGCATTTCCAGTATTTCGCCGCCTCTTTGCTGCAAAATTCCCGGTCGTTGTTCGGGTCCATGTAGCGGTACCAGTACCACGACGAACCGGCCCAGCCGGGCATGGTGCTGAGTTCGTACTCGAAACTATTGTCCTTGTTACCGGGGCTGTAGCGCCAGCCCTCTGCGCGGGCCAAAGGCGGCTCACCGGACTCGGTGGGCAGGTATTTGTCAATAGCCGGCAGCACCAGCGGCAGGTCTTTTTCGGAAATGAGTTGCGGGGTTTCGGCCTTCCAGTACACCGGCACGGGCTCGCCCCAGTAGCGCTGGCGGCTGAACACGGCATTGCGCAGTTTGTACTGCACCTTGCCCTTGCCGAGGCCGTTTGTTTCCAGCCAGTTGATCAGTGTGGGTACGGCCTCCTCGTAGGTCATGCCGTTGATCATGCCCGAGTTGATGTACCGGCCTTCCTTGGTGGGGTCGGCAGCGGTGTCGAGGTTTTGCTGGGCATCCAGGATCGGCACGATGGGCAGGCCGAAATGGGTGGCGAAGTTCCAGTCGCGCTGGTCGCCGCTGGGCACGGCCATGACGGCGCCGGTGCCGTAGCCGGCCAACACATAGTCGGCAATGTAGATCGGTATTTTTTGGTCCGTGAACGGGTTGACGGCGAATGCTCCCGTGGCGGCGCCGGTCACGCGCTTGACCTCGGATATGCGCTCCAGTTCCGTGCGCGAGGCCGCCCACTTGACGTAGGCATCCACTTCGGCTTGCTGGGCGGGTGTGGTCAGGCGCGACACCAGTTCGTGCTCGGGCGCCAGCACCATGAACGTGGCGCCGTAGATCGTGTCCACGCGGGTGGTGAACACCTCGACGGATGCGCCTTCGTGGCCGTCCACGACAAAGCGCACGGAGGCGCCCTGCGAGCGACCGATCCAGTTGCGCTGTTGTTCCTTGATGGATTCGGGCCAGTCAATTTCATTCAGGCCCTCCAGCAGGCGGTCGGCGTAGGCGGTGATGCGCATGCTCCACTGTTTCATCAGTTTGCGCTCCACTGGGTAGCCGCCGCGTTCGCTCACGCCGTCTTTCACCTCGTCGTTGGACAGCACCGTGCCCAAGGCCGGGCACCAGTTGACGTACGATTCCTCCGGGAAGGTGATGCGGTATTTGAGCAGCGTCAGTTGCTGTTCTTTTTCGGTCATGCTGCCCCAATCCTTAGCCGTGAACACGGGGGTATCCTCGTCGCACACGGCACGCACGCCCACATTACCGTTTTTTTCAAAACGTTTGACCAATTCCGACACGGGGACTGCCTTGTCGGCATCGAGGTCGTAGTAGTGCTGGAAGAGTTGCATGAAAATCCACTGCGTCCACTTGTAGTAGGCCGGGTCGCTGGTGCGCACCTCGCGGCTCCAGTCGAAGCAAAAGCCGATGTTGTCCAGTTGCTCGCGGTAACGCAGGATGTTCTGCTCGGTGGACACGGCCGGGTGGATGCCGGTCTGGATGGCGTACTGTTCCGCCGGAAGTCCGAACGAATCGTAGCCCATGGGATTCAGCACGTTGAAGCCGTTCTGGCGCTTGTAGCGCGCCACGATGTCGCTGGCGATGTAGCCGAGCGGGTGCCCCACGTGCAGCCCCGCCCCCGAGGGGTAGGGGAACATGTTCAGGATGTAAAATTTGGGTTTCGACGGGTCGTTGCTCACCCGGTAGGTGCCTTGGGCTTGCCACCATTCCCTCCATTTCGATTCAATGTCGCGCGGATTGTATTCCATACCAACTGCTGCCGTTGATTGTTTGGCCGAGCGGCAAAATTATGGATTTCGGTAGAAGAAAATTTCAGGATAATTTTGGCGGGGGGATTTTACCTGATTTTCAGCGCAAATCAGAGATAATGCCCAGCTGCAATCAGCAATCGCCGTTCGATCAGGCTATCGGCATGATTCATCCCGAAAATTTTGATTGTTGCTTCCCCGATGCTTGATTTGGCGACGATCAGCCCTTCCTCTGTAATCTGAAAGTGCTCAAACCACTTGTCTTTCCTCGGATCAAAAAAACGGATGATCGGCCCGTCTTTTTCGAGACGGGTACCTAAATCAGTCCCTTTATTGCGGTTGCACAACGTGCATGCGTATGCCAGGTTGTCATCTGCTGTTGTTCCGCCATGTTTCAGGCTGGTGATATGGTCAATCTGAAGCGCGTAAAATGTGCCGATTTCGGGAATGCGGCAATACTCGCAACGAAAGTCGGCACGCGTAGCGACGAGGCGGCGAAGGGTGTCAGGAATGTGGCGGCTCATTTCCGGGAAAGGCGAAAAAGCGCGCGGGCTTTGGCCAGCCGGATCAGGCGCTCCAATACGATGTAGTGATCCAGTTCATCTTTTTCAGCCGCCGTCAAACTTGTTGTTTTTTCCTTTTCAATCAAATCTTCCAACCGATCCTGCATATCGGGAGCGGCCCGGAGCTCGAGTATGCGCTGCGGATTCATGCCCGCGATGAAATCGGCAACCGAATCGTATGTGGCCTGGGCTGTTGTCATGGATTGCTTTTTGTTGCAAACTTAAGTCTTTTCCCTCGTAGCGCGGACGGATTTTCGCTCCGCTTGGTGAAAACACCAAACTACAGCGGCAAACAATGAATTTGCCGTTCCCACTCATGTTGTTCGCTACATTTGAAATTCTCGTCGGCGATAAATCGCATCACGAAGCGACGGATTTGGATGCCGGACGGCGCTTCAGCAGGCGCTGGCGCATCTCGGCGGCTTGAAAACGGGTTTCGATTTTTTGCCGCAGCACGTCGGTTTCAGCCTGTTGCTGCTCAAGGTACTGTTCGACTTCGCCCTTGTTTTTCAAATAAAAGCCAATGACGGCATACACATCACTCAAATCAAGCACCGGATACTGGAGCACGATTTCTTCACTGGTCGCCCCGTTTCTGAAAGCCCCGATCACGCTGTCCAGCGAGACACGCGTGCTGCCGATGCGCACCACGCCTTCGGAGTCTGTCGCAAGGGGAACGGTTGAAGTCAAGCGGTTGAAATTCATCGTATCAAGTTAATGTAGGTGCAAATGTATGCGGATTCCGATGTGTTTTGTGCGGTCAAAGGTACAAGATTGAAAAACAGAATGAATGCCAGCATTCGCTTGTCCGCTCCACTAGGCGTTTTCACCTCTGCCCACCACCTTTGTCACCTCGAAGAGGCCCGTCCGCGCTACGGTGGGCAGCAAGCGCGGCAGCACACGTAGCGTGGACGGGCCTCTTCGAGGCGACAAAACGTAGAGCGTATACACCCGATGGCCGAACACCATCCACCTCACTGTAAGGAAGAAGCGAGGCGGAAGCCTGCGATGTTGTCCCGATAGTCCGGAGAGCTGCCGTCGCGGGCCGACACAAAGTAGTCCCCTGCCCTGCCGATCCACGCGCCGCCACGGGCTACGCGGTACAAGCCTGTTTTCGGCGCGCTTGGGTTTCGTTGCGCCGCTTTGGAGTAGTCCTCGTACCAATCACTGCACCATTCGTACACATTCCCGCTCATGTCGTATAGCCCCAGCACATTGGGCACTTTACCGCCGACAGGGTGGGTTTTCTGGCCAGAGTTGCCCTCATGCCAAGCCACTTTCCCGATCTCGTTGCTACCAGCGTATTCGGTCATCCTAGTCGCATCCTTTGGCATGCGGTGCCCGCCCCGAGCGGCGTATTCCCACTCAGCCTCAGTAGGCAGGCGGTAGTTTTTGCCGGGGGATCGGGCGTTGAGTTTTTTCAGGAACCCCTGCACGTCATTCCACGAGACGGACTCCACCGGGCAGTCGTCGCAGCCGGGGAAGCCCAGTTCGGGCGGATCGCTGCCCATCACTGAGCGCCAGTCGGCTTGGGTCACTTCATAGCGTCCGATCTGGAAGCCGGAAAGGGTGACTAGGTGGGCGGGTATTTCGTCCTTTTCACACTCTCTGTCGCGGCCCTCCACGCAGCCCATAGTGAACGTCCCGCCCTGCACCGGCACCATCTCCAGCCCGGAGCGGGGGCGGTCGGGTTGGGAGTTGGCATCCTTGGCCGGGAGATCGCGCAGTTCGTCCTTTTTTTGTTGGAGCAGCCGAATGTTTTCCCGCAACTGCACGCGTTCGGACCTGCGGTTCAGGGAATCCAAGCGTTCGAGCCGGTTCAGCAGGGGATTGCGTCCCAGGAGTTCCATTGCGGTATCCCGCCGCCTGCTTTCGGGAAAGTTTTGCAGGAACAGGCGCAGAGACACAGAATCCGGCCGTTGTTGCAGGCGCTCGAACGCGCGGATTTCCAGTTGCTCCATTTTTTGGTTCAACTTTTCGCGGTACTCTCCTCTGGGAAATTTTTCGAGGTAACTCCGGCAATCGGTCACCTTTCCCGAACGTTCGGCCCGGCGCGCATAGGCCGTTTCGAGGCGCTTGAGCACCTTCGGTTCGGTATTATTTCCGTACTTACGGATGTATTCGTCATACGCTTCGGCGGTATTCCGCAGGCCGGCCACCCACCAGTCGCGGGTGGGCGGCGGCGTCACAGCCCAGACCCCGGCGCTGCCCGCCATCAAAAAAATCAAGGCAAAGGCTACCACACGCATGGCTGCCGACGGCCGCCGAACGGGCGACGGTGGGGGCAAGGGCTCTACGTCTCCCCTCCCCCCTTGGGGAGGGGTTGGGGGTGGGGTTGCTGCGCGCGGGGCCAGCGCCACCCGTTCCCCCGTCGCCTTCATCTCCGCCTCATCCGTTACAGCCTCGCCCGTCACGATGGTCACCGTTTCCAGCACCGATACCTCGCGGGGCACGTAGCGCCCGAGGTGGGCATTGTACTCCATCATGGATACCTTCACGAGCAACTGGTGTTCGCCCGTCACGAGGGGAGTCACGCGGAAGAGCCACTGGGTGTAGCCCTGCTCGCGCACGAGTTGCTCGGCCTCACTGAGCGGTCGAATGGCGAACACCGCGCCGCCGTCGGGGTCGAGCAGGTCGGCGCGCATCATGTCCGACACCTCCACGCGGGGGCGCAGGCGCACGTCGTCGTCCAGCACGAGGTCGTCGAGGATGGCGTCGTCGTCCATGGCCACGCGGATGGTGCACACCACGGGTTTTTGCAGGGGCATGCGGTGCGGCACGCGGTAGAGCACACTGCCCTCGCGGCGGGCGGGTTTGCCGTCGGGGCGCGGGGCGACGACGGGCGGCTCCAGGTCGGCGGGTTCGAGACTGCCGATGAGGTCGTAGCAGGCGGCACGCACGGTGTCCACGCGGCGCTGGTACTCGTCGGGGGCGATGGTGTTGCGGATGCGCTCCTTGTTGGCATCTTTGAGTCGGCCCTGGAGGGCGAGCACAGAGCCGTGCTTGTCGGCGCCTTCGGGCAGCAGGTCGCGCAGGGCGGTGAGGGCGGCGGCGAGGTCGTCCGTGAGCAGGTCAAGCAGGTCGCGGCGGAGCGCTGGAAGAGTTTGAGCAGCAGGCATGTTGGTTTGGCGTTTGGCTGTGCGGCCCAAAAGTATGCAGGAAAAAACATCTTTGTCTTCTTCGCCGGTTCTTGTTTAAATTTGCAAAAAACAACGCCATGCCGGTCATCAAATTACCCCTGTTATTTGTCGGGTCAAAGGGCGAAGGTCGTCTGTATTCTCTTTTCGACAGCGGCGCCAACCTGTCCTGCATCAATCCGGACTTTGTTGAAAAATTGGAAAATCCGACCAGATTGGGTCGGAAAAGGCTAATTTCCACCGCAGCCGAAGGGCATTTTATTGAAATCACGGAACGGGTTTCGCTGGATTTCTACATTGACGATGTATTGCTTTCCGATGAATTTTTGGTCGTGCCCAGCCTGAGCGAAGAGGCCATCATCGGGGCGGCCACGATGCAAAAGTGGCGCATCAAACTCGACTTCGAGCACGACACGGTTCATGTGGACCCGAAAGTGGCAAAAATGCAGTTGATCTGACCTGCCCCCCCTACTCGCCCCCCTTCCGCCTGAACAACCCGCGTTTCTTCACCGGCTCCGCCGCCTCGGCGCCCGGCATTTCCGGCGCTTCCAGAGCGGCTTCGGCAGCCGCTTCGGCTTTGGCCGCTTTGCGCTCCTTGCGTTTGCGCAACTGGTTTTGCGCGTAGCGCACCAGCACGGGCGAGAGGGTGGCCAACAAGCCGCTCCACAAGGGGTTAAGTCCCGCGGCGCGGCCTACGGCGCCGATGGCGGACGATCCCGCCGATTGCCCCACGCCGCCTCCCTGGAAGAGTTTGCCAAGTTGTTTGGAAATGGAAAATTTGTTTTCGACAAAGTCGCTCAGTTCGTCCCGCGTGCGGCTGGCGCTGGCGTTCAGTTCCGCCTGCACAATTTCGATCTGGGCGCGAAGCCTGGCCTTTTCCGCCAGCAGTTCCTCCAGGTTGTTGATATTCAGGTTGGACATGGCTGGTCTATTTGAAAAATGCACGAATGATACTGGTCAGCAAGGGGTTGGTGAGCCACCGCTCCCGGAACACCCAAAAAACTACCGCCAGCAGGACATAAAATCCGCCGACACACAAAAAGGCGGGCATATACGACCCCCACAAACGGCCCAGAAAAAAGGCGGCGCCCAGCGACAGCATGAGCAGGGCGATTAGTCCCAAGGCCCCGATGACCAGCATGACCAACAACAAGGATGATACCTTGGCGATGCGCTCTGCCATTTCGAGGCGGAAGTAGTCCACCTGCAACTTCACGTACTGACGGACGTATTCGGCGGTTTCGCCGGCGGTTTCGAGCAACGGATCGGAATCTTTCATGGTAAGCGGGTGAGCGGGTGAGCAGATCAGGGGGCCGGGGTTATTCCGGCGGCGGCGAATTTTTTCATCAGACGCAAGCGGGCATTTTCCATGCCTGCTTCAAAGGTCGTTTCGGCTTCGTCAAACGCTTCCTGCATATCTTCGCTGAAGGAATTGTCTTCCTCCGCTTCGTTTTCGGTATCCGGTGCGATGATCTGCTGCAAGCCGTTTTCCACGATTTTGGTCAGGTTGGACATCAGGTCGCCGACCTGTTCCGAGGCGCGTTCGCCGAGGGTGTCGAGCAGGCCGTCCACATGCTCCGCGAATTGTTCGCGCAAGGCGTCGCCCTTTTTAGAATTGAGGTACATGCCGAGAGCAAAACCGGCGGCGGCGCCGGCCAGGAAAAAAAGCCCACGGGAAACGGTTTCGTTTTTCATATCCGGAAAGTTACGTCAAATTACGCCATCGCTCAAAGCATGAACGAATTGTAGCGCTTGTTCCAGTTGTTGTTCCTCGGAGAGCAGGGTATTGTCCATGACGATGGCATCGTCAGCGCGGCGCAGGGGACTGTCGGCGCGGTTGGAGTCAATTTGGTCGCGGGATTCGAGGTTACGGCGTATGTCTTCCCAGTCGGCGTCTATGCCCTTGGCCGCTAGTTCGAGGTGGCGGCGGCTGGTGCGCACGTCCACGTCGGCGGTGAGGAAAATCTTGAGGTCGGCGTCCGGGAACACCACGGTGCCGATGTCCCTCCCGTCTGCCACGATTCCCCGCCGCCTGCCCAGGGCTTTTTGCTGCGCCACCATAGCCCGCCGCACTGCGGAAATGGCCGACACAGGGCTGACATGCTCGCTCACGCGCATTTCCCGGATATCGCGCTCCACGTCCTTCCCATTCAGGAACGTGTGGTTTTGCCCGTCCACCCGTTCGAAGTGGATTTCAATTTGCCGCAAGGCTTCGTCCACGGCGGCAGGGTCGTTGTAGTCCACGGCATTTTCCATAAAAAAGAGCGTGACCGCTCGATACATAGCGCCGGTGTCCAGATAGGCGTAATGCAGGGCTTTGGCCATACCTTTTGCCAACGTGCTTTTGCCACACGAGGAGTGGCCGTCAATGGCGATTATCAGTTTCAACAGTTTTGAGTGTTGAGTGTTGAGTTTCGAGTTGGGCAAAGGTGGGAAATTTCTCTCCCTCGCAAAAAGGTTTGTGTCATTGGGCGGGTTGATTTTTGCCGGGAGACTCTATTTTTGCCAGCAAATGCAAGACAAACAGAACAATGGATTCGAGGGCGGGCATTGGCGCAGGCGCCTGCATTCCATCATTTTTGAGGCCGATACGGCGGTAGGCCGTTTGTTCGACCTGGTGCTGCTGGGCGCTATATTGTTGAGTGTGGTTGTCGTGACACTCGAAAGCGTGGAAGAACTCGGCCGGCGCTACGGCTTTTGGTTCCATGTGATCGAGTGGGTACTGACCATTTTGTTCACCATCGAATATGCCCTGCGGCTGTACGTGGTGCGCAAGCCGCTGCTGTATGCGCGCAGTTTTTACGGGATCGTTGACCTGGTGTCCATCCTGCCGACCTACCTGAGCCTGTTTTTCTCCGGTGCCCAGATGTTGCTTGCCGTGCGGGTTTTTCGTCTGTTGCGTGTGTTTCGTATTCTAAAACTGGTTCATTTTGTGGCCGAGGCCCGTTTCCTGCTGCGGGCCTTGCGGGCAAGCCGCGGCAAGATCACGGTGTTCCTGTTTTTCGTGGTATTGATGGTCACGGTCATCGGAGCGATCATGTACCTGGTGGAAGGAAGCACCAACCCGGGTTTTCGCAACATCCCGGTCAGCATTTATTGGGCCGTCGTGACGATGACCACGGTAGGTTTTGGCGACATCACCCCCGCCACCAACCTCGGCCGTTTTTTGTCGGCCATCGTGATGATCCTCGGCTATGCGGTTATTGCCGTTCCCACGGGCATCATGACGATGGAGCTGATCAAAAACCGCTCCACCAACACCCAAGCCTGCCTCAATTGCGGTGCCGAGGGGCACGACGACAACGCGAAATTCTGCAAGTTCTGCGGCCATTGTCTCGTCTGATGTCCCCGACCGCCGCTTATGCTCGCCCACACCCTGCTTGCCGTTTTCATCGCCGCCACCATCGTCCAAATGGTCGCCTGGCTGGGTATTTTCGCCCGTCTGGCCCTCTTCCGTCCAGCAATCCAGCACTCAATACTCAACACTCAACACCCAAAACTGTCTGTTGTTATTTGCGCCCGCAATGAGGCCGAAAACCTGCGCCAAAACCTGCCCGCCGTGCTGGAGCAGCAGTACTCAGAATTTGAAGTAGTCGTAGTGGACGACGACTCTTCCGACGACACACCTGCCGTGTTGCGGTTTTTTCAGGAAAAATATCCGCACCTGCGCGTACTGCGTATTTCCCCAAAAACCTCTCCCGGGAAAAAACACGCCCTCGCGCAGGGTATCGCCGCCGCCCGCCATGAACACCTCGTGTTCACGGATGCCGACTGCCGACCGGCCGGCCCCGAGTGGCTGGAAGTTTTGAGTTTAGAGTTTAGAGTTTTGAGTGACTCAACACTCAACACTCAACACTCAAAACCGGAAATCCTGCTCGGCTACGCCCCGTACCGTCCCGCACCGGGGCTGCTCAACCGTTGGATTCGCTTTGAAACCGTACAAACCGCGATGCAGTATTTTTCTTTTGCATTGATTGGCCAACCGTACATGGGCGTGGGGCGCAACCTTGCGTGGAAAAAAAAACTGTTCGAGCGGGTCGGTGGTTTTGCGGCGCACGCCAACCTGCCTTCAGGCGACGACGACCTCTTGGTGAACGCCGCCGCACGCGCGGACAACACGGCTATCTGCCTGCACCCCCAAGCGTTTGTGTTTTCCGAAGCCGAAAAAACGTGGCCGGCCTGGTGGCGGCAAAAGCAGCGGCACCTCACCGCGGGCGTTCGATACCGCCCTTTGCACCGGGCGATGCTGGGTGCATTGGCGCTTAGCCACGTCCTCCACTATTTTTTGTTAACGCCCCTGTGCTTTTCCGGCTTTGGCACAATTTGTGTTTCATTGTGGAGCATTCGGATGGCTCCCGCCTTCCTCATTTATTGGAAAATTCTGCGCCAGTTCCGCGAAGAACAACTTCTTTTCTGGTTTCCGTTGTTCGACGCGCTATTGGCTTTGTATTACGCGGTCGTTGTGCCGCCGGTTTTAATCCGTTCCAATAGTTTAATCTCATGGAAGTAATTGCAGGTCCCGGTCAGATCCTCCCATCTGTACCGGGATTTTTGCGTTTATTTCAACACAGCGACGCGGTAATTTTTCACCGCGGAGACTTCTTTTCACCGCAGAGACGCGGAGACGCGGAGTTTTTTCTGCGCATGCTCCGCGTCTCCGCGTCTCTGCGGTGAACTACCGCACGAAATCGCGCTCGAACACCGCCTCGTTCCCCCGATCGTCCGTCACCACGAGTCGCAGCGTATGCGTTCCACGAGGGATGCGCCCGTCAAAGACATGGGTCAACCGGGCGCGTTTTCGATCGTACTCGAAAAGCACCCACTTGCCATCCACCGTCCCCCGGTATCGAAGTCCTTTGGCGTTGGCATCCGTATCGAAATTGTCGGTGGCGACGAAGGACAGGCTGTTTTTCTTGCGCATGTTCGCGTCAAACACGACCGGTTTTATGGTCGGTGGGGTGGTATCCAACATGACGCTGTACGCCCCAAGGTTCCGCACGCGGGTTTCCAGGACATTTGCCTTCCAGACGCCGCCACAGTTGGTGGGACGGCCCTTGCCAAGTCGGACGACAACGGCCTTGTGCCGGAGGTTTTCGGGCACCGCTTCGGGCCGGATACCGAGGGCGCCATAGCGGTGCAGGGGAACCGTTTCGTCGTGTGCCTGATGGACGGGCGCAAAAAGCCCGGGTTTTGGCGGCGCGGTCGAATATCGGAAAAAAAGCGTTTCGTAGAGTGTTCCCTTCGGAAATGTCAGGGAAAAACCGTCCATGTCCACACGATTGTCCACTTCGAAGGGCAATTCAAACTGGTACAGCGCAACGGGAATCGGCGCCGGGTCGGCACGCAACACCCAGAACGACACGGTGGACACATTTTCGTGCGCATCGGCCGCCCGGATGGTGACCTTGGTTGGTTTTTCCTTGAAGAGCGGGATTGCGCCGAGGGTTTCGGTGTGCGCGTAGTTGGAAAGGCGGTCGCCGGGCAACACGAAACAGCGGTGGAACCATGCCTCGTAGCTCTTGTACGCAGAAAAGTCGGTATGCGCGTTGAGGTAGCGGGACTCGTCGAAATCAATCTCATTGGCTCGCCAACGAAACGCCACCTTATCGTCGGCCAGCAACGTGAGCGAACAAAGCCCGTTTTTGTTCACCGTGTTTCCGGTCATCTGATCGAAGGCCCTGATCCCGAACCCTATCCGCCAGGCCGGAATACGAACGGTGTCGCCATCCTTGGGGCCAAAGGAGCCTTCGGAGCGCCGTACGATGGGGAATGGCTGCCCGTAGAGCACTTCGCGTTTTTCATTCAGGAAATAAACTTTCATGTCGCGCACTTCCGGAGGAATGCGGTCCTGAACAGGCAGATCAAACAAGAGCGGATTGAGCGCCTTTCCGTTTGCCGTCCGGCGAATTTCGAAATGCAGGTGTGGGCCTTCGGAACTGCCCGAGTTGCCCAAGACGCCGATTTGCTGCCCTTTTTTTATGGGAAAAACAGCCGCCTTCGGAAACAGATCCACTTCGAACCGCTCCTGCTTGTACTGTGCCTTTTTGACATAGCCGGCTACCGCTGCCGAAAACTTGTCCAAGTGGGCATACACCGTGGTGTAGCCGTTGGGGTGCTTGATGTACAACACGTTTCCATAGCCTCCTGCCTGCACCCGGATGCGGTAGATGTGGCCTCCGGCAGCGGCAAGAACGGGCAGTCCTGCCCGACCGTTGCCGCTGCTTATGTCGAGGCCGGTGTGAAAATGATCTTCGCGCAGTTCGCCGAATGTGCCGGAAATACGGATGCCCTCGGGGTTCACGGGCATGCGGAAATAGTTCTGGGGAAACGGCTCTTCACCATCGGGGTTAACCGGAAAGGGCATCCGGCGGTACAGCGAAACTGCGGAGGCGAGCACGATCAGGCATACGATGCCCGTCAAGATTTGGGCGATTAAATTTCTCATAGTTGGACAACGCAAAAAAAGGCCGATTGCCTGTATGTATGTTTGCGCCCTGCAAGGTCAATAAAATCTACTAACCATGTTCAACCCAATTGAAGCAATTTCCGGCTACCACCCCGCTATGCAGGCATTTTTTGCCACTTTGTTCACCTGGGGCGTGACGGCCGCCGGCGCAGCGCTCGTGTTTTTTTTCAAAACCGTCAGCCAAAAAGTGCTCGATGCCATGATGGGCTTTGCCGCCGGCGTGATGATCGCGGCCAGTTTTTGGTCGCTGCTGGCGCCCGCCATTGAGATGAGCGAGGAAGTGAGCACGTTGCCCAAATGGGCGCCTGCCCTGATCGGGTTCATGGCGGGCGGCATTTTTCTTTCCCTGGTGGACAAGGTGTTGCCCCACCTGCACCCCAGCCTCGCCATCGAACAGGCGGAAGGCATTTCGACCCGCTGGCGGCGCAGCGTGCTGTTGGTGTTGGCCATCACGCTGCACAACATCCCGGAAGGGCTGGCGGTGGGGGTGGCGTTTGGGGCTGTGGCGCACGGACTGCCCAGCGCCACCATTGGGGCGGCGGTGGCGCTGGCAATCGGAATCGGCATGCAAAATTTCCCGGAAGGCACTGCCGTGTCGGTGCCGCTGCGCCGGGAGGGCATGTCGCGGGGGAAAGCCTTTTGGTACGGGCAGCTGTCGGGCATCGTGGAGCCGGTTTTTGGTGTGATCGGCGCATTGGCCGTCATGTCCGCACAGGCTTTCCTGCCTTACGCGCTTGCCTTTGCAGCGGGGGCAATGCTGTTCGTCGTCATCGAAGAACTGATCCCGGAATCGCAGCGGGCCGGGAATACCGACTTGGCCACTATGGCCACGCTGCTGGGATTCAGCGTGATGATGGTGCTGGATGTGGCACTGGGATGAGTTCGATGTGTAATTGACCCGTCAGACGAACTTGTTCGTACAGACGGGTCAATTTATCGTAAATCGTCAATCCTCTTCCTCCACTGGCGTCGGGTTGCTTTTCCACATCAGGTACGCCTTGAGGAACCCGTCGAGGTCGCCGTCGAGCACGGCATCGGGGTTGTGGACTTTGTGGCCGCTGCGCAGGTCTTTCACCCAGCGGTCGTCGAGCACGTACGAACGGATCTGGCTGCCCCATTCGATTTTTGACTTGCCGGCCTCCACCTTGTCTTTTTCCTCCTGACGCCGGCGCACTTCCAGTTCGTAGAGCCGGCTTTTGAGCATCTGCATGGCGCGGTCGCGGTTCTGGTGTTGGCTGCGTTCGGCCTGGCATTCCACCACCACGCCGCTGGGCAAGTGACGGAGGCGCACAGCCGATTCGGTCCGGTTCACGTGCTGACCGCCGGCGCCGGACGCGCGAAACACGTCCATCTCGATGTCGTCGGGTTTGATGACGATCTCGATGCTGTCGTCTTCCACGAGGGGGTACACGAAGACCGAGGAAAAGGAGGTCTGGCGTTTGCCCTGGGCGTTGAACGGGCTGATGCGCACGAGGCGGTGTACGCCGTTTTCGCCTTTGAGCCAGCCGTAGGCGTAGTCGCCGCGGATTTCAATGCTGGCCGATTTGATGCCGGCGGCATCGCCATCCTGCTCGAATAGTTCGGTGACCTTGAATCCGGCTTTTTCCGCCCACATCTTGTACATGCGCAGGAGCATGGCCGACCAGTCGCAGGCCTCCGTGCCGCCCGCGCCCGCGTTGATCGTGAGCACGGCGTTCATGGGGTCTTCCTTTTGGTTCAGCGTACTGCGGAACTCGGCATCGGCCAGGATTCCGGCGGTACGCGCATATTGGGCATCCACCTCCTCCTCGGAAGTCATGCCTTCTTTTTGAAACTCAAAAAGCCCTTCGAGGTCGTCCACCTCACGAGCGATCTGGTTGTACTCATCTACCCAGTTTTTGCTGAGTCCGATCTTGCGCTGAATGCCTTCGGCGCGTTTGGGGTCATTCCAAAAGTTGGGGTCGAGGGTTTGGCTGGTCAGGTCTTCAATTTCGCGGAGCCGGTTGTCCACGTCAAAGATACCTCCTTAAGACCGCCAGTTTATCCTTCAACTCCTTGAGCTGTTCGATAGTCATAACTGGAAACGGGTTGGGTTGACTGGTTTCGGGTTTGAAGGTTTCGGGTTTGAAGGTTTCGGGTTTGAAGGTTTTGGGTTTCGGGTTGGAAGGTTACGGTTGACTAACCCGAAACCTCCTAACCCGAAACCTTCAAACCTATTTTTTTTACATAACCTCCACGAAGAACACGAGTTCCGAGTTCGGGGGGATCGGGCCGGCGGCTTGTTCGCCGTAGCCGAGTTTGGCAGGGATGAACATGATGGCCTTGCCGCCGTGGTTGAGCAGCATCACGCCTTCGTCGAAGCCGGGGATCATTTGTCCCACGCCGGCGGGGTACGGATACGGTTCGCCGCGCTCGTAGGAGTTGTCGAACGGCGTACCGTTGGTCAGGCATCCGTAATAGTGTACCCGAACCTGTTCGCCTGATTTGATTTTTGCGCCACTACCCTGATCCTCAATTTTGATTTTAAGGCCGGACGAAGTCGTGGTTACGCCGGCAAGTGTGCCTGCTGCATAACTTTTTACCGCCTCTTGGGTCTTGTTTTGCACTGCCAGGAATTTGGCATCGGCATCGGCCTTCGCTTTTTCCTTTTCTGCTTTGGTGACGATGTCAACCAGCACCAGTTCATGGCGCACCTCCTTGGCATCTTTGAGTGCCGGCGGCACAAACTTTTGCAGGAAGGTATCTATCGTTTCATAGATCGTGGCGCTGTCGCCCTCGCCCATGAGCAGGACGGCATCGTAAATGGCCGGTACGCGCTTGGGCAACGCGTCCTTGGTATACAGTTCGTACTCGCGCGGGCCGCCGAAGTTTTTCTGGGTGCTTGTCATCAGCGAGTCGCCGATCCAGACGTAGCTCTGCACCAGAACGGTTTCGCCGGGTTGCGGCTTTTGGCCGCCTTTATTGGAGTGGTTGATGAACCGAAAACCGTGCTCGGTCTGAATGCCACTTGAATTGCAGGAGGAGAACAGGGCTACTGCTGCTGCCAGGGCGATAAAAAGGATGTTACGCATGATGTGTTGATGTGAGATAGTTGTTGTATTGATTCGATTGATTCGATTGATTCGATTGATTCGATTGTCCCTATCCGCCATTTTTGAGCAGGGCATCTTTGTATTGGGGCAAAAGGTCTTTGAATTTTTGAATGGTTCCCTTGAGGCTGTCGTGCGAGTAGGCGCCGGAAGCGTTTTTGTGCCCGCCGCCGTTGAAGTGGGTGCGGCAGATTTCCTGTACGTCGAGGTCGCCCTTGGAGCGCAGGCTGAGTTTGACGATGGTCGGCTGGTTGTGGATGAGTGCGGCAAGGCGCACGTCGCGAATGGTGAGCAGGTAATTGACGATGCCCTCTGTGTCGCCGCGTTGGATGTCGAACTCCTCATAGTCTTTTCGGGAAAGCCAGATGAAGGCCGTCCGGTATTCGGCAAGGTACTCCATGCGGTTGGCCAGGCAATGCCCGAGCAGGCGCAGGTTTTTTTCTTTTTGGGAGTTGAAAATTTTGTCCTGCACGTCGGTGTCGTCCATGCCGCGGTCAATGAGATCGGCCACGATTCGGAAAATCGTGCTGTTGGTGGCGTGCCGGAAGGAGCCGGTGTCGGTGACGATGCCGGCATACAGGCACTTGCCGACGGTCGGGTTGATCTTCTGGCCGTCGCCCATGTCTGTAATAAAGCGATAAACCAGCTCGCAGGTGCTGCTGGCCGAAGGCTCGGAAAACGTATAGTCGGCAATCGGGTCGGGGTACAGGTGGTGGTCAAGGAGTATGCGCGTGCCGGGCATATTTTTGATGTGCTCGCCTAATTTGTCAATCCGGTTTAGCGCGTTGAAATCCAAGAAGATGAACACATTCTTTTTGTTCAGCACCTGCTTGCACTCCTCGGTGTGGATATCCCAGATGAGGATTTCTTCGGCCAGGGGCAGGAACTCGAATTCCGCCGGATATTCCGACGGGAAAAGGACGTGAACCGTGTGGCCGTATTGTTCCAAATAGTGCCGCATCGCCAATGCGCTGCCGATCGCATCGCCGTCGGGGTTGCGGTGCGAAAAAATGGCCACGTTTTGCGGGTAATGCAGGATTTGCTTGAGTGCGGATGGAATTTCCATAAAAAACGGGTGCAAAAGTACGCCGCTGTACCATGATTCGGTGGCCAACAGGATATTATTTTTCAACAAAGCCGATGCCGCAGCTTAATTGAAATAAAATCTCGCCCTAACTTTGCCTCCTCGAATCACTTCATCACTCAATTACTCCATACACTGTGAGCAACAGAACTTTTACCATGATCAAACCCGACGCCGTGCGTGCGGGCAACATCGGCAACATTCTCCAGATGATCAACGCGGCGGGATTCCGCATCGTGGCCATGAAACTGACGCAGATGACCAAGGAACGCGCCGGACAGTTTTACGAAGTGCACAAGGAGCGCCCCTTCTACGGCGAACTGTGCGATTTTATGAGCAGCGGCCCCATTGTGGCGGCTATTTTGGAAAAAAACAATGCTGTGGAAGATTTCCGCAAACTCATCGGCGCCACCAATCCGGCCAACGCCGAACCCGGTACCATCCGCAAGCTCTACGCCGCGAGCGTAGGCGAAAACGCCGTCCACGGCTCGGACAGCGACGAAAACGCCGCCATCGAAGGGGCGTTTCACTTCAGCGGCACGGAACTGTTCTGAATTTCTAATTGAAGCGTGTTTTGATACCGCCCTCCTTTGCGAATGCGCAGGGGAGGGTTTTTTTGTTGCTGGCCGTTGGCTATTGGCGGTTGGCTTTTGTTTTGGGCAGGTCATAAACTCAGTTGATCGCTAGTACGATTTTTCCAAACTGCTCGCTCTGCCCAAGCCGCTCCATGGCTGCATTGCCCTCGGAAAGCGGAAAAACAGAATCCACCACGGGCACGATCTGATGCCGGGAAACAAAATCGAGCATTTGGGAAAATTCTTCCCGCGTGCCCATGGTGGAACCGAGTATGCTGATCTGTTTCCAGTACAAAATCTGCGGGCTAAGCCCGTTGATTTTGCCCAGCGACCCGCCGTAGATCCCGATGCGGGCGCCGGGGTTGCACAGCCCGGGCAGCAAGGCGAATCCGTCGCCGCCCGCCGAGTCCACCACCACGTCGAATCCTCCTACCGTTGACTTGAGGTCCTTGTCCCAACTTTCCTGCCGGTAGTTGGCTCCTCCGCCGGCGCCAAGAAGTATGGCCTGCTCCATTTTTTCGTCGGAGCCGGAGGTGACGAACACATCGGCACCGGCGGCCAGCGCAAACTGCATGGCCATGAGCGCCACACCGCCTCCGATTCCGGTGATGAGCACGCGTTCTCCAGCCTGCAATCTGCATCGGGTGAACAGGGTGCGATAGGCCGTTAGCCCGGCAAGTGGAAGCGCAGCGGCTTGCTCCCAAGTCAAGTGTGCGGGTATCGGGGCCAGATGGGCGCGCGGGATACGGATGTACTCGGCAAACGTGCCGTCTTCGGGCAAACCCAGTACGCGAAATTCCTTCCCCTGCGCCGAGGGGTTGTCGCCCCAGTCGAATGCCGGGTATAGCACGACGGCCTGGCCATCGGGGCCTACTCCCGCGCCGTCGCTGCCGAGGATTACAGGCAGCTGTATTTTGCTGTACTGCCCTTGGGTGATCCACCAGTCGCGGCGGTTCAGGGCAGCAGCCATCAAACGAACAGAAAATTTTTCTTCGTCAGCGTCAGGAGTGGCAACGTCCTGATATACAAGAGGTTTGTTGAGTTCATGCAAGACGAGGGCTTTCACGGATAGACTTTTAACGGTAAAATAATATGGACAAGACGAACAAAAGTACGAGGTTTGCGTTCGGCTTTTCGATTTATGAACGTTTTCAAAAAAGGTTTGCGCATCGTGTTGTTTCTTGCTGCGACGTGCCTCGTCCTCAACGACGTGGCGCGCCTCGCCCTTCCGTGTGTGCAACAAATGGCCCTTTTTGCTGTCAACGATCAAGAGCAACAAGAGGAAGAAAGTGTTCCGATTCCTGCCCCCAATCTTTTGGAGGAGGAAGTAAAGCACCACGAGCCACAGCATTGGTTCGAATCCTTCACGTTTCACGATGACGATGCCGATCGGTCGAAAGGGCATTTGATCCAGGACGACGACATTTCTGTACTGGCGTTCATCACGATTTTCTCTCCTCCTCCCAACCGCGCATAAGCGGTAGCCTGCACCGGGCTTCCGGCCGCATGCACGCGGCCACCTTTCCTTACTCGTTTATTTCCTTTCATCCGCCAGTCGGCACACCATCGGTGCGTCCCGCTTTTTGGCTCAAATCAAAACCAAACAAGTTCCATGACGAGCAACAAGTTATTGGCAAATCTGAAACAAGATTTGCCCGCCTCCATTGTAGTCTTCCTCATTGCGCTTCCACTTTGCCTTGGCATTGCGCTTGCCTCGGGGGCGCCGTTGTTTTCCGGGATGATCGCCGGGATCGTGGGCGGTATTGTGATCGGATCACTGAGCAATTCGCACACCAGCGTCAGCGGGCCGGCGGCAGGGTTGACGGCCGTGGTGTTGGTGTCCATTCAGCAACTCGGCAGCTTTCAGGTATTCCTGTTTGCGGTGGTGCTGGCGGGAATTTTCCAGATTTTGCTCGGTCTTGCCAAGGCAGGAAGCCTCGCCAACTTCTTCCCTTCCAGTGTGATCAAGGGCATGTTGTCGGGCATCGGGATCATCATCATCCTCAAACAAATACCGCACGCACTCGGCTACGACAAGGATGCCGAAGGCGATATGTCGTTTTTTGAGGCAAGTGGCAACAACACGTTCACCACACTTTGGGAAACGATTACGCAGTACATCCACCCCGGGGCTACGTTTATCACGCTTGTCGCCCTGGCGATCCTGATCCTGGCAGAACGGCCCAATATAAAAAAACTGATGGGGCCGGTTCCCGGCGCCTTGGTGGCCGTACTGGTGAGCGTGCTGATCAATGTTGCCTTCGGCGCGGCCGGTAGCGATTGGGCCGTACGGGCAGAGCACCTGGTAACCATCCCTGTTGCCGACAGCCTTTCCGGCTTCTTTGGGCAGTTCATGCTTCCGGATTTCTCGCAATGGAACAACCCTGCTGTGTACCAGATCGCCCTTACGCTTTGCGCAGTAGCCACCATCGAAACGCTGCTTTGCGTAGAGGCCATTGACAAAGTTGACCCCCAGAAGCGCACCACAAACCCGAGCACGGAATTGCGGGCGCAGGGTATCGGCAACTTGGTCTCGGGCCTTATCGGCGGACTGCCGATCACGTCCGTCGTGGTGCGCAGTTCGGCCAACGTGAGTGCTGGCGCACGCACGAAACTGTCCGCTATCCTGCACGGTGTTTTCCTGTTCATCTGTGTGTTGGCCATTCCCTCGTTGCTCAATATGATCCCACTGGCTGCCTTGGCGGCGATACTGCTCCAGGTGGGATACAAATTGGCCAAGGTGTCCATTTTCAAAGAGGCGTGGGCAAGCGGTAAATACCAGTGGTGGCCGTTCATCATCACTGTGGTAGCAGTTGTGCTCACCGATTTGCTTACCGGCGTGGCTATCGGGCTTTGCATCAGCATCTTCTCGATTTTGCGCAGCAACATGAAAAACGCCTACTTTTTTCACGAAGAGGAATACCACGAGGGCGATGTCATTCGCGTGAAACTCGCTCAGGAGGTGTCCTTCCTGAATAAGGCCAGCATCAAAATGACCCTGGATCACCTGCCCGCAAACTCGGAAGTGATCATTGACGCAACCGATACTGCCTACATTGATTACGACGTGCTGGAAACCATCCGGGAGTTTGGAACCATAAAGGCTCCGGCCAAAAATATCAAGGTGCTGCTAAACGGCTTCCATGAACGCTACGAAGTGGGAGAAGCCGATTTTGTCCACTGCGAAGCCCTGCCAAATGACGCACCGGTCAAAAAAAGCAGTCCGAAAAAGAGCAAACCCACAACCAAGCGCCCGCCAATCGTGGAGGCTGACCCTGTTTCCAACTGACAAAGAGAATACAGCAAGAAGGTTTTATAGAAGGATGTTAAACCCGCCCGTTGCAAAATGGACGGGTTTTTTTAGTGATGAGCGATGAGTGATGAACGATGAGTGATGAACGATGAGTGATGAACGATGAGTAAACTACGGGACTCATCACTCATCACTCATCACTCATCACTATTCCAAGCGGGTGCTCTGCCAGTTTGCCAGGCGCCATTTGCCGCATTTTTTTCGGTACACCGCCGAGTAAGCCAGGCGGATTTCAAAGGCGTTCTGGTTTAGTTTCCCACTGACGCGAACGATCCCGTTCACTATTGCTGTGCGCCCGTAGCGGCGTACCGCAGCCTGTTCGCGGGCCATTTTTTCATACACAATACGGCCACTCGCGATAGCCCCGATGTGCGCGGCCTTGTTTTCGTGCAGCGCGTTGGAGTGGAGGTAGTACAGGTCGTCGGCAAGCAGGTCGCGCAACAGCATGGTGTCGCGGCGCTCCATCGCTTCGAAGCGGCGCAGTTCGGTGTCGAGGACCTCCTGATTGGCTTTCGATTGGGCGGCTGCGGGTACGGTCAGCGCAAAAAAGAGCAAGGTGTAGAGTTGCTTCATGGCAAATTTTTTTGTGTCACAGAGGCTCACAGAGTTTAAGAGGACACAGAGAAAAAAACTAAAAACTTTGTGTCCTCTCAAACTCTGTGAGCCTCTGTGACACCCATTTTTAAGCCCCAAATAAACACACAATCAACAGATGTGCCGTACTATTTTTGCCCCGTCAACTCAAAACAGCACGACTATGAATACCTTCCGTTTGTTCGTTGCCGCAGCCGTCGCGGCGTTTTTTTTAGGGTGCAAATCCGACGCTCCGAAAACCGCTCCGACTGCCGGCCCGGCCGCCAAACCCGAAGTTTTCCTTTACGCAGTGAACGTGGACAATCTGCGCTTGCGCGATAAACCGAACCAGAAATCCACCGTGATTGCCCAGGTGAAAGAGGGGGCGATGCTGGAAGGCGTGGGCAACGAGTCCACCAACCAGGAGGAGATCGAACTGCGCGGCATCCCCTACCGGGCGCCATACTACCAGGTGACTGCCCTGAGCGGCGACAAGCCCTCGGGCTGGGCCTTCGGCGGGGCGCTTGTGTGCGTGTACGCCGGCTCGCGTAAGGACAGTCCCGACGCGGCGCGAATCGGGGCGTTCGCCGAATACCTCAAAACGCTCGACCCCAAGGACATCGCCAGCGGCGGCAAGGCATGGGGTTTTGTGGAAACGGAACTTGCCGATGCCTCCCGCCCACTTGCCGACGCGGCATTCATCCTGCTGGAGCGCTTCCTGCGCCGCATGGAAATGGAAGGCGAGTTTTACAAAATGACCGAAAAAGTGCCGTTCACCGAAGCAGACGGCAGGGACATCTACACCGACCGCTTCAACCACGACAAATACCCCACCACGGCCCAGCTCGCGGCCAACGGGTTCCGGCTGGTGTTTGGCGAGGGCGCGATTTTTCCCGTGGTGAACTGGGGCAGGTTTCAGGACTATTTCGGGCCGCGCGCCACACATCCCTTGCAAAAGTTCATCAACCAACGAACCGCCCAGCAAAATACCCCGATGTACGACGACGGCGGGCTGCTCATCCCCTTGGAAAAAGTAGCCGACGTGGCGGTGTTTTGGGAAAAATTCAACCGTGAAAATCCGCATTTCCCCCTCGGCGACCAATGCCGCGAATCGGAACGCTGGCTGCGCATCGTGCTCACGAGCGGCAGCGACAACACCCCCGTGTTTTCGAACGAGACCCAAACGGTGGGCGAGGACTTCCGTTCCGTTTGGGACTACATCCAGCAAGCCCACCCGAACACCGAACTGGCCAAACTGACCAAACAAATGGCCGAGCTCTGCGCCGCCGAAGGCTGGAAACGCACCCCGAAAGTGCAGGATTTCCAGGCGCAAGTCTTGCAGAACAATTGATCGTTCGGGGATGGGCAGGTTTTCCCTTTGGCCTTGGCGTCCAGTTTTTTGCGTCGCCCTCGTGTCGTCTTGCTACTTGTCTGGCCGGGCACAAACACCTGCTTGCCCGCAAACCGGCCCGAATCTCGTGCGAAACGGCAGTTTTGAGCAAGGGTATTTCGGCTTCACGTCCGACCTCGGGCGCGGCCTGAACAACGCCACCAAGGGCAATTGCAACACACAGGGCTGGATTCTCGTCACACAAACCGATCCGCACGTCAGTCCGGCCTGCCAGTACTATCCCGCTGCCTTGTCCGCCCAGTACGGCCCACCGAATACCGCCACCAGCCCCGACCCCAATCATCCCAGCAATACGTCGGTGGTGACCTTGGCAACTTGCAACACCCCGCTGCCAGACCACACCACCGGCAGCGGATTTTTCCTGACGATTGACCCCGATGCCATCCCGGACCGGGCTTTTTGGAAGCAATTGGTACCGGTTTGCCCGAACACCAATTATGTGTTTTCGGTGTGGGGGCGCAATGTGGCCGGTGGGTGCGGACTGCCCGCGCCGCTGTTCCACTTCGAGGTGGACGGCTCGCCGATCAACGCTCCGACGGGTTACCCCGATTGTGCATGGGTGCAAACTGCCACCCTGTGGAACTCCGGCAACACGCAGGGCGATGTCTGGATCGAACTGATCAACGACCAGCCGGGGTGCGATGCCAACGATGCCGCCATTGACGACGTGTTCTTCGGAATCTGCGCGGGGGTAGTGCTGACGAGCGACACCGAGTTTCGCTTTTGCGGGGATTCGTCTGCGGCACCCATCAAAATGTCCGGCAAGGCCGATGGCTTTGACCCGCCGCAATACCAATGGCAAAAGTTCAGTCCCGCAAGTGGTGGCTGGACAGATGTGCCGGGCGCTACGGATTCCATCCTGATACTTGACCCGCCTACGGCTACCGACGCCGGGCTGTACCGCTTGGCCGCCTCGGCAGCGGGCAACTCAAGCACTCAATACTGCGCCGTTTTTAGTCCAACCATCCGGGTGGAGGCATTTCCGGCGTACAACAATGTGTTGACCGTGGACATCTGTCCGGGAGAAACGTATGCCGGGTATGCGACCGCTGGGGTGTACATGGACACGTTCCAGTCCCGCGAAGGGTGCGACAGCATACGCGTGCTGCGGCTGAACGTGCGAGAAAACTACCGCGTCATGGAAAACCAGGTGATTTGCCCGGGCGAATCGTACCTGTTTGATGGAAAAAACCTGACAAGTACCGGCGTGTACGAAGCCTCGCTCCGGTCCGTGTTCGGTTGCGACAGCATCGTTACCCTCAACCTGAGCGTGTCGCCGAGCCGGAACTGGGGCGACGACGCGCCTTTCGTATTCGTCCCCAATGTGTTCAGCCCCGACGACGACGGGCTGAACGACGAGTTTTTGCCCAATTTTGCGCCCTTGCCGTTCCGCGCCTACCTGCTGGAAGTGTACGACCGCTGGGGCAGCCTCGTTTTTTCCACGCAAAACCCCGCCCTGGGCTGGAACGGAAAACACCGAGGGCAATACTGCGCCGTCGGAGTGTACCTGTACCGGATGGAACTGGAGACCGACACCTGCGAACGCACGGTTTTTTCCGGAACGGTGACGCTTGTGCGGTAATGATGTATCCGCACCGCGTTTGTCATTTTTTTACTGGCGAGCGTTAGTTGCTTATAGCGCCAAACCCCGAAGGGGTTATATGTTTATAGAATAGGAATGATTCGAGTATCAACCCTGAAGGGGTAGTATGTCAGAACGATTGTTGAACATAAAACCCCTTCGGGGTTCTCGAATGTGCCACATTGCCATGCTATAAGCATATAGCCCTTTCAGGGCTTGGCTTGAGAATTATGAGTGATCAACACTCGCCGGTTTCGAAATGACAAATGTGGCGAATTTTGAATACGCGAAGGGCGTGCTCGGCGATATCGGGATTCCGAACGTGTGTTTGTGTTTGTCCCCGGAAGGTATGAGCCAACCAGTTCTAATTTTTTATGAACTTTCCGGTCACCACACTTCCCGTCGTAAGTACTTTCCAGAAATAAACACCGGCCGGGGCGGTCTGCAAGGGTATGGCCACGCGGATTTCGCCCGGGAGCGATTCAGTTGAAACGGACCGCACCAGTTGCCCGCCGGCTCCAAAAACCTCCACGACGACGTGGCCGGAGGCGTTTTTTATGGAAAAGTAGGCCGCATCTGCCACCGGGTTCGGGGAAATGCCCACTTCGACATCGGGAACATTCGGGGCATGCACCGGACTGACGGCCAGCGCCTTGAGCACGGCGCCAAGGGCATCCACGCGGCCGAAGCCGTAGGTGTTGTTCGGGTAGTTTTGGCCGCCGTTGTCGGAGCAGTCGAGCGTGTCGAACGCGGGAATGGCGGTTTCTTCGATGATGTCTTCGAGGAGGTCCACCTCCCCGGCGAGGTCGGGCCGGGCGGAGAGCACGAGTGCCACGAGTCCTGCCACGTGCGGGCCGGCCATGCTGGTGCCCCAAAAATGCGCGTAGTCGCCATTCCGGACGCTGGAGCGGATGCCTGCTCCGGGCGCCACGACGTTGGGTTTGATGCGGAAACTGCTGTCAATGGTCACCGGGCCTCGGCTGCTGAACCCGGTGATGGTGTCGTTGCTCTCGGTGGCGCCCACGCTGAAACTTTCTTGGAAGTAGGCCGGCGGCCCGAACGTGCTGCCGCAGCCTTGCGAACCGGCGTTGCCGTTGCTCACCACCACCACCACGCCCGAGGCGCGCAGGGCGATCACCGCTTGACGCAAGAGTTCGTTCACGGCGAGATCGGTGCAGCCTTCCCCGACGGAGCAAAACCAAGAATTGTTCACCACGTGGGGCGCCCTTGCCGGATCGGCGTTTTGGCCGTTCAGGTCGGTAGGGGCAAGAAACCACTCGAAGCATTCGATGTAGGTGGAGGGTTTGCCGTTGCCGCGCTCCATGTTTCGGCAGGCGATCCATTGGGCGCCGGGCGCAACGCCGATCTGGTTGCCCTGGCTGTCGTCGCCCACCATGGTGCCCATGGTATGGGTGCCGTGGTTGTTGTCGTCGCAGGGAACCACGGCGTTCAGGCCGCAGGGATTGTTGGCCGGGTCGGGGATGCTGTCGCCGCTTAGCGGGCTGATCTCGTGGATGGCGTCGTGCCAGTTGTAGTTGTGGTCGGTGGTGCCGCCAAGGTTGTCGTACCCGCGGTAGTGCGGCTGGATGGCGCGGTGCTCCCATTCGTACCCTGTATCGGCGCCGGCCACGACAATGCCTTGGCCCGTGTACCCCATCGCCCAAACGGCAGGGGCGTTGATTTTTTCGATGCCCCATTCGATGGCGCCGCGTTCGGCCACCGAGGCTGGGCCTTCCCGCTGCTCCGGCAGGTTCAACGGCACGCTGGGGTCGGGAGCCAGTACGGACACTTCGGGCAGTTGGGCCAGTGTCTGCACGAGCGCGGCATCGGCCCGGGACACGGCAATGGCGTTGACGAGGTAAAAACTGTTGACGAACGCCCCGCGCTCGCGCAGGATGCGCCGGGCACGGGCCTGGCTTCGCTCGGCCGTTTCGACCAACCGGGCGTGTACATATCGGGCCTTTTCGGTTTTGCCGGCAATACGGGCCGCTGCGCTGATGTCGGCCTTTTCCCGAAAAACCACGAGGATGTCCGCCCGCTCGCCCGAGGCGAACCGGCTTTGCAAGGTAGTGGAAATTTTTTCGGGAGCAGTGGAGGGGGCTTGAGCGAAAATCTGGAAAAAACAGGCAAGGAGAAATGCGACGAGCAGCGCACGTTTTGTCATGGCGTGTAGAGTGTGGTGTACTTTGTTTGAATGGCTCAAAAGTACGTTCACGCATCCAATCGCCGCATTGGACGAATGGCCAAAATGAGCAAAGGCGGCATTCGGCCAAAACGCTACCTTTGCGGGCGTTTTGGGTGTTTTTGTGTTTTACAAAACTTTCCCGCCAAAACCCGGCGCTCATCGCTCATCGCTCATCACTATTCAACATGAACATTGCAATTGGTTGTGACCATGCGGGATTCCCGTACAAGGACGGTTTGGTGACCATGCTCCAACGGGCGGGGCACATGGTGCAGGATTTTGGAACCCACTCGCTGGATTCGGTGGACTATCCCGATTTTTCCCATGCGGTGGCCTCTGCTGTCGAGAACGGACTGGCAGACCGCGGCATCGTGCTCTGCGGGAGCGGCAACGGGGTGGCCATGGCCGCAAACAAACATCAGGGCATCCGCTGCGCCTTGTGCTGGACGGAAGAGATCGCTGTACTGGCCCGACAGCACAACGACGCGAACGTGATCGCCATTCCAGCCCGATTCGTCCCGGAAATCCTCGCCCAGGCGATGGTGCGTATTTTCCTGACGACTGAGTTCGAAGGGGGGCGGCATGGCCGGCGGGTGGAAAAGATAGCCTGCGGGTAATCAAGGTTACTGGTTTGAAGGTTACTGGTTTGAAGGTTTCGGCTTGCGATTGTCAGCCGTAAAAGCCGTCGGCACTATTATTTGAATCAAAATCACAGACATATAGCACATACATGATGAATCGTTTTTTGATCCTTTTCCTTTTTGCGGCAACTGCTCTTGGCGCGCAATCCAACATTGTTGAAGACTCGATCGTCGCGCGGCTCGGCCTGCGCCCCCGCCTGTACACACTGCCGGACGCTCGGCCTTTCGGCGAGACTATCACGGAGGCCGATATGCGCTACCTCATAGATACCCTCGCCTCCAATACCATGGCCGGACGAGAAACAGGGGAACCCGGACAGCGTTTGGCCGCCGACTTCATTGCCCAGCAGTTCAAAGCGCTAGGGTTGCCCGAAGTGGCCGACCGCCGGTCGTACTTTCAAAATATCTACCTACAACGGGAGTCGTGGACCGACCTTGCACTCAAGGTCGAGGAGCAGGAATTCAAAAACCGGACAGACTACTATGTGTACGCAGCCCAGAACAAAAGCCGCCAAGCCGAAAAATTCAAGGAACTGGTCTTTGTGGGCTATGGCATCGAAGAGGGAAAGTACAATGACTACGCCGGCGCCGATGTGCAGGGAAAGGCCGTGATCTTTTACAACGGCGAACCCTTGGACGACAAGGGCATGTCGCTGCTCACCGGCACGACATCCCGCTCGGCATGGGCGCTGGACTGGAAGCGCAAGGTGCAGTTGGCCACCGACAAAGGTGCGGCCATGGTGTTCATCATTGACCCTGATCTGGAAAACTCCGTGCGCTCCAACCGCCGCCAGATGTCCGGTCGTGGGTGGGAACCGTATTCCCAGAACAACACGGCGCCGGTCAAAGTCCTGGCCAACAACATGTTCGTTTCGACGGCAGTAGCCAATGTGCTATTTGGGAAAAAAGCGGAGCAAGTGACCGAGGCCCACGACCTGTTGCGCAAACGCGGCGACTACAAGCCCGTGAAAGTCAAAACCAATGCAGAAGTGCGCATGGTCAAGGAAACCAAAACCCTGCAAGGCTCCAACGTGATCGGCCTCATCGAAGGCACGGACGAAAACTTGAAAAACGAATACGTCGTCATCACGGCCCACTACGACCACCTCGGCGAGGCGGGCGGCCTGATCTACAACGGCGCCGACGACAACGCTTCCGGCACGTCGGGCGTGATCGAGATTGCGCGGGCATTTGCCAAGGCAAAAGCCGAGGGCGTCGGCCCGCGCCGCAGCGTGGTGTGCATGCTCGTCAGCGGAGAGGAAAAGGGCCTGCTCGGTTCCAAGTTTTATGTGGACTTCCCGATTTTTCCGCTCGAACGCACCGTCGCCAACGTCAATATTGACATGATCGGCCGCGTGGACAGCCGCCATGCCGACAACCCGAACTACATCTATGTGATCGGCTCCAACCGCATGAGCACCGACCTGCACGAGATCAATGAGTATGCAAACGCCGCGTACACCAAACTCGAACTCGACTACAAGTACAACGATCCCGCCGATCCCAACCGGTATTACGAACGCAGCGACCACTACAACTTTGCCGAGCGCGGCGTTCCCGCCATCTTTTTCTTCAACGGCACGCACCCCGACTACCACAAACACACCGACACGCCGGACAAAATTGACGCTGCCGCCGCCGCCAAACGCGCCCAACTTGCCTTTTATACGGCTTGGGACATCGCCAACAGACCGGTAAGGCTCACGGTGGATGTGCGAAAGTAGTTTTGAGTTTTGAGTTTTGAGTGGCGAGTACCGTACTCAAAACTCAAAACTGTTTTTTGTTCGACTCTGAAATGTTTTTTACCATTGCGCTATATTTTCATCAATTGTTCTTCTGGTATTTCGGTATAGGGCAGAACAATAAAATTGTATGACAACATGGCACAACTGCACAAAAACGAATTTTCGGCAAGCTCCGGATCAGCCCCAGAAATGACTGATTCAGTATCCGAAGCCTCGTCGAAAGAACGGCTCCAGCGCCTTTTTCAGCGTGGATTGAAATGGTTGGGTGCGGGCATACTCCTGATGGCCGTAAGTTTTGGCGTCAATTTTTTCCTGTTTGAGTCCGGCGGCTCCTTTCAGACAAGCATGTATGTGCTGACTTCCATCGGGGCGATCTGCATCCTGAAGGGCTTGGTCGACATGCTGGGTTTTTGAAAAAAAAACGACAGAAGCACAGGCGTGCGGAGCAACTCCCCCGCCTGTGCTTCTGTCGTTTAACCGGCAACTCAAAACTCAAAACTGCTAAGGGCTAATCTTCGCGTACACGATGCCCACGATCACGCCCTGAAACACGCCATAGAGCAGCCAGGTCATGACGAGCGGGAAAGAAACCGCCAGCGAGCTGAACGTGATCCACATGGAGGGCAGGGTGGCGATCAAGCCATACACAAGTCCCATCTCAATCCCGCGCCACCAGAACGGGCCGTGGAACAGGCTTTTGAAACGCCGCCAGAACCAGGCCAGCGCAAAACTCAGGATGAACGGGTGCAGGAAATAGAGGTACGTTTTGTCGCCCTCCATGTCGAAGATCGGGTTGTAGTACTGCTCTGCCATGTCCGGGAAGAAATTGACTAGAATCCACAGCGCAGCATAGCTGATGACGAGCAGAATTATGCCCGCGACGAAACCTTTGAGAAGAAACTTTTGCATATTTTTCGATTGATTCGATTGATTCGATTGATTCGATTGATTCGATTTGCGGGGTAGGGCAGGGGTTAGTTGAATCCGATCGGATCAACCTGAACGGTCAGGTCGAAGTGGAAGGTGATCAGGTCGTCCACTTTGATGAGGCCGAACATGGCGGTGGGCGGGTCAATACCGAACTCGGTCATTTGAATGGATTCGGAGCCTTTGAGGGCAAACTGGTTCTCGGAAATCCGCTTGGCCTGTGCCTTGATGCGTCTTTCCTTGGTCGTTCCGGTGATCGTGAGGTTGACTCTGGCCTCCACGTCGAACCAGCCGGCATCCGGGTTTTTCAAATCTTCCGGACTGTGGCGGGCCTCCACAAGGTCTATGAGGATTTTCGGGTGCTCTTCGGCTTTGAGGGCTTTTTGCAGGTCGCGGTCCATCTTGCCGTTCTTGCAGTTGAACTTGCGGGTTGTCATGCCCAGCCGGGCGTTTTGAAACCTCGACGCCGCGTCGCCGGTCTCCACCTCCAGTTCCTGATAAATAAACTGATCCTCACAGGTACAGGTGAACTTGTTCACGTTGGTCGTGCCTTTCAGGAACAACCGGCTCGGCTTGACGATGGAGTAGCGCTTTTTTTCGGGAGGAGAAAAAGGCGCGAACGGGGTTGCGCTCGTGCCAAGAATTCCAACGATAATCAGGAGCAAAAAGAACGGGGACTTTTTCATCTTTTGAAATTATTGGTTTCGGGTTTCGGGTTTCGGGTTTGGAGGTTTCGGGTTTGGAGGTTTCGGGTTAGGGGTTTCAGTAACCCGAAACCCCTAACCTTCTAACCCGAAACCTTCTAACCGTCAAACCTATTTAGAACCCGATCACGGCCTGAACCATGAAGCCGGAGAACTTGCCTTCGTAGCGGTAGTCCAGTTTCGGGAAGTCCGTAAAGTTCTGGACAACATATTCAAACTTGAGCAACATATTTTTGGTCGGGAACCAGCCGGCGGCTACGGCGATGCGGTCAATTCCAATTTCGGCTTGGCCGGTCTTGCCATCGGTTGCTTGGTCGTACGTCACACCCGATGCCTCCCCGGTCATTTTGTTGTAGCGAACACCCAGATAGGCCTGTTCACGCGGCAGGAACCGGTAGATACCTTCCACAGCAATTTGGTCGAAGGAGCGGTCGTTCCACGTGCCGCGCGAGGTATCGGCATAAACAGCACCTTTGGCAGTTTCGTAAGTACCAAAGATTTCCAGGCCTTTGAACTTGATGAAGGGGTTGATCATGATGGTCTGTACGCGATTGGCCAAATTCGGGTTGAAACGACCGGAAGTAAACTGACTGCCCTGTGCAGTATTTGCAAAATTGACTAATCCGCTAGGCCCAGGGACATTGGTCACCTGCAATGCGGGTTCCATCACGAGGAAGTAGTGCGAACCAGTACGGTCGCCGGCATACAGTGTATTCCGTTGAACGTTTGAGTTGTTGTAGAACGAACCCGACAAACGGACGCGAAAATCCTCGCTGATCTGTTTGTCATACGCTGCTTTGAAATAAATGGACGGGTTCTTTTCCGTTGCCACACCAGCGCTGTTCGGAGTTTCCGAATAGGCTTCCACATTACCATTGATAAAACCCGAATTCATACCGACCATGACCATGAAACCATCGGCCGGGAACAAATACACCTCGCCGCCGATCTCCGTGGTGAAGGCATCCATGATGTAGTTTTCGATGAACGGGTTGAAGATCGTGTTGCCACCATCGGTACGGCGGAATTGCATGTCGCCGAAGTTGGGTTGGAAGTGGCCGATCTTGACGCGCAGGTAGTCAGTGAACCATTGCGGGTTTCCAAACATTGGAAGTTTGTCAATCTGGATGTAGCCGCCTTTCACCCAGAACTCGGAGTGGTGACGCGACGACATGTAGTTTTCAAGTGCTACACGAATACCGTCGCCGATCTGGAAGTCGAGGTTAAGGTTGGCCATTGCCAGATTAAAGCCGCTTAGCGTGGCAGAGGTCGAGTCTCCGGCAACGTTGTACCTCCATGCTCTGTTATTGCCAGACCCTGTTACAGTACCTACGCCATAAAGAATATTGCGGTTCAGGTAAACAGTATCCCTTCCAATGCTTCCTGTTGAACCAAGGGCTGCGGGGGTTCTCCCAACGCCTACCCAGTTTGCCTTGTTTTCATGGGTTAGCGACTGGAAATCCTGCGTAAATGAACCGCCGACACGGATTTTAAAACCGGTGTATTCCGGCTGTTCGGCTTTTTTGGAGGGTTCAAACACATTGATCCCCTCCTGATCCCATGGACGAAAATACTGTAGTTCGGGTTTTTGAGCAGAAACCCATGTAGCGCAGAAAAGCAGCGCGAAAATCGAGACTATCAGGTTGTTTTTCATAAAAATGAAAGTTGTTTTGTTCAAGAAACAGTTGTTGAAACGATAGAAAAATGGTCGGTTAAGCGGGCTTCAGGGTCACTTTAAAGATGACTTCCACCTCGTCGCCTACGGTAATCGTGCCCAGCAGGGCGGTCGGGCGCTTCATTTTGAAGTCGGTCAGTTTCAGTTTTTTCGAGCCGCTGAAGGTGATGCTGCCGTCGGCCTCGACTTTGCCGCGCACCGTCATGTCAATTTTGTTGGTGGTGCCGGCCATCGTCAGTTTGCCGGAGGCGGCCACATCGTAGCCGTCGCCTTTTTTGCTGATGGTCGCCTGGTCGAGTGTGTACGTGATGAACGGGTTGTCGGTTGATTTAAAAGCGTCGTAGGTTTTGTTGTCCATCACTTTGCCTTTCGTGCTTTTGATGGCCCGTACCGGGATTTCTACGGAAAGCGCTTTGATGGACTGAAGCCCGGCAGCGTCGGCCATCATCGAACCGTTTGCTTTGAGTTCCTTCACGGTGGACTCCCAGTCGTGCAGATTGGACGTGCCCTTGATCGTCATCGTGAAAGTGGCCGTGCCGAATCCGCTCTGGCCAAAGGCGTACGAGAGCGCGAACATGAACAGGATTGCTATCTTGAATTTCATCTTGAATAATTTTTGCACAAATGTACCGGTGCGAAAAAAGGGTGTCAGGTGACTTGCGTTAGGCCCCGCTTTGATCTTTGTCATGTAGTACCTTTGCCGCCCAATCCGACCATAAACTCAAGCATCTCCATGATCCTGCGCAACCTGTTTTGCATGTTTGGCCTGCTGTTCGCTATCCCAACGCTGGCCCAGAAATTTCCCGAGCACCGCGAAAAAGTCGTGAACAACGACGGCCCGGCGCTGCTCGTCAACCTCTCGGGCGGCATCCAGTGGCCCGGAGGCGACATGGCCGACCGCTTCGGCACCACCGGCAGCTTCGGCGGCGGGGTCGAGTGGGTCACGGCCAATAATTTCTTTTTCGGGGTGGACGGGCAGTACATGTTCGGCGCCGACGTCCGGGAAGACCCGCTCGCTATTCTGCGCACGCCCGAGGGCGACATCATCGGGAACAACCAACTGCTGGCCGAAGTGTCGCTCCGCGCTCGCGGGTACTACATCGGCGGCTGCATCGGAAAACTCTTTCCCATCGGGGAGCGCCGCTCCGGCATACGCCTCAGCCTTGGCGCCGGTATGCTCCGCCACTGGATTCGCGCTCAGGACGACACGAACAGCATTGTACAGGTCACGGGCGAATACGAAAAAGGCTACGACCGCCTCACCGGCGGGCTGGCGCTCAGCCAGTTCCTCGGCTGGCAGCACCTCGGCCCCGACCGCCGCTCCAACTGGTTCATCGGGCTGGAACTCAGCCAGGGCTTCACCAATACCCTGCGCTCCTGGGATATCAGCGAAATGCGCAAACTGGACGGCAGCCGAACCGACCTGCGCTTCGGCATCCGCTTGGGCTGGACCCTGCCGTTCTACCAAAAACCCGCCAACCAAATCTACTATTGATGCGGCGGCTGTACGATGGCGCCATTTTTTTGCTCACGGGCATTCTGCATGTAGCGGCACTTTTTCATTCCAAGGCGAAGAAATGGGTGGCGGGCCGGCAGGACTGGCGCACGCGCATCGCCTCTGCGTTTGAAAAAAAAGGCCGGGTGTTGTGGGTGCACGTCTCGTCGCTCGGCGAGTTCGAGCAGGGGCGCCCCGTCATCGAGGCCATTCGGGAACGGTTTCCCGGCTGGCAGGTCGTGCTCACGTTTTTTTCCCCTTCCGGCTATGAGGTGCGGAAAAACTACCCGCTCGCCGACCTGGTGTGCTACCTGCCCACCGACACCCGCCACAATGCCAGCGACTTTCTCGAACTGATCCGGCCCGACGCGGCCATTTTCATCAAGTACGATTTCTGGGCAAACTACCTGTTCGAACTAAAAAAACGCGACGTGCCCACCCTGCTCGTTTCCGCGCTCTTTCGCCCCGGGCAGCCATTTTTTCGCTGGTACGGCGGCCTCTGGCGGCGAATGCTCGGCTGTTTTACCCACATTTTTGTACAAAACGAGGCCTCGTCGGTACTGCTCCGAGGCATCGGTTTTCAGGCGGTGACGGTGGCGGGCGACACACGGGTGGATCGGGTACTGGCGCTGGCGGCCCCACCCCCGGCCCCTCCCCCCGGGGGGAGGGGGGCTACATCGCGGAAATTGGGGGGATTCCTAAAAACAGAAACCAATGAACCAGCAAATACTGAAAATCAAGAACAACGCGGGATCAAGCCCCCCTCCCCCGGGGGGGAGGGGTTGGGGGTGGGGTTGATCGCCGGCAGCACCTGGCTCGCCGACGAGGATATCCTCCTGCCCGTTTTGCACGATCCGGCTTTTGCCCACCTGCGCTGGATCATTGCCCCACACGAGCCTTCGGAAAAACACCTCTCCCAACTGTTGCCGCGTATCCAGCGCCCCTGGGCGCGACATTCCGCTTGGGACGGCACCCCTACCGACGTACTGATCATAGACAGTATCGGACTGCTCAACACCCTGTACCGGTACGGACGGGTGGCCTACATCGGCGGCGGATTCGGCAAGGGCATCCACAACACGCTGGAGCCGGCGGCATTCGGGTTGCCCATCATTTTCGGGCCGAACTATGAAAAATTCGAGGAGGCCCGACAGTTCGTGGCCCGTGGCGGGGCCTTTCCGGTGCACAATGCTTTGGAACTAACGGAAGTGCTGAAAAAATTGGAAGACCCGGATTTTTACCAAAAGGCCTCGGTGGCGGTGACGGGATATCTGGAGGAAAGTCGAGGGGCGACGGGGACGGTTTTGGCTTTTTTGGAACTTCAGTTGTTATCTTTGCAGACTAAAAATTGAATAAGTATGGAATTACGCCATCCGCAATTTTCCCGTATTACCATGAACCCGGAAGTATGTACCGGCAAGCCCTGCATTCGCGGCATACGTTTCCCGGTTTCCACACTGCTGGCCTATCTGGCAGGCGGCATGACCCAAGAGGAACTGCTGGAGGACTTTCCGTTTTTGGAAAAGGAGGATATTTTGGAGGCGTTGGCTTTTGCGGCGCTGGCTATGGATGAACGGTTCTTGTCCCTCCAACCGGCAGCGGCATGAAATTTCTGCTGGATGTTGGCATTTCCCCCCGTTTGGGAAAACTACTCGAAGCAGATGGCCATGATTGTCGTTATGTGCCTCATTTCTACGCAAATACAATTCCTGATAGCGAAATTTTGGAAATCGCCCGCCAATCCGCAGAGGTTATAATTACTCATGACCTGGATTTTGGGAAACTGCTTGCTTTTTCGGGGAATAACACGCCGTCAGTGATTCTTTTCAGAATCCATCACATCTCTCCTCTGGTCTTTTACTCGAAATTAAACGACCTATGGGACACCATTGCTCCATCGCTTGAACAAGGAGCGTTCGTTGTCATCGAGGAATATTCTGTTCGGATCAGAGTTTTACCAATCGGAGGCTGACAAAAAGTGCTCCGGCCACCTGCATTTCACCCCCCCTTTCCCTACCTTCGCGCCGCATTTTTTCAAACACACTTTCCTAAGTCAACATACACGTCCATCCCATGCAAGGATCTACCATCACCATCAAACGGGGCAAACTGAAAGTGCCCAACGACCCCATCATTCCGTTCATCGAAGGAGACGGCATTGGCGCCGACATCTGGGCCGCCTCTGTGCGCGTGTTCGACGCTGCCGTGGAAAAAGCCTTTGGCGGCAAAAAGAAAATCGTGTGGCGCGAGGTGCTCGCCGGCGAAAAAGCATTCAACAAAACCGGCGAATGGCTCCCGCAGGAAACCCTCGACGTGATCAGCGAATACAAGGTGGCCATCAAAGGCCCGCTCACCACGCCTGTCGGCGGCGGCATCCGCTCGCTCAACGTGGCCCTGCGCCAACAGCTCGACCTGTACGCCTGCGTGCGTCCGGTGCGCTGGTTCCGCGGCGTTCCCAGCCCGGTCAAGGAACCCGGCCTCGTGGACATGGTCATCTTCCGCGAAAACACCGAGGACATCTACGCCGGCATCGAATACCTCGCCGGTACGCCGGAATGCCAAAAAGTGCTCGACTTCCTGCAAAACGAAATGGGCGTGAAAAAAATCCGCTTCCCCAAAACGGCTTCCATCGGTATAAAACCGGTATCCGTGGAAGGCACCGAACGCCTCGTGCGCTCGGCGCTGGAATACGCGTTCAAATACAAGCGCAAATCCCTGACGCTCGTGCACAAGGGCAACATCATGAAGTTTACCGAAGGCAAGTTCAAGGACTGGGGCTACGCCCTTGCCGAACGCGAGTACGGCGACCGCGTGTTCACCTGGGCCGAGTACGACCGCATCAAAGAGGCCAAAGGCGAAGATGCCGCCAACAAGGCCCAAAGCGACGCCCTCGCTGCCGGTAAAATGCTCGTCAAAGACGTGATCGCCGACGCATTTCTCCAGCAAATCCTGCTCCGCCCGTCCGAGTACGACATGGTGGCCACGCTCAACCTGAACGGGGACTACCTTTCCGACGCGCTCGCTGCGCAGGTCGGCGGTATCGGCATTGCGCCCGGCGCCAACATCAACTACATCAGCGGGCACGCCATTTTCGAGGCCACACACGGCACAGCGCCCAAATATGCGGGCAAAGACATGGTGAATCCCTCGTCCGTGATCCTTTCCGGCGTGATGATGCTCGAGTACATGGGTTGGACAAAAGCCGCCAAACTCATCGTCAAAGGCATCGAACGCTCGATCCGCAGCAAACGCGTGACCTACGACTTCGAACGCCTGATGAAAGGCGCCACCAAACTCAAGTGCTCCGAGTTCGGCGACGAGATCATCCGGAACATGTAATTTCTTGAGGTTAGAAGGTTTCGGGTTAGGAGGTTTCGGGTTTCGGGTTGTTGCCAACCTCCTAACCCGAAACCTCCTAACCCGAAACCTCCTAACCCGAAACCTCCTAACCCGAAACCTCCTAACCCGAAACCTCCTAACCCGAAACCTCCTAACCCGAAACCTTCCAACTTTTTATCGCACCAGTATTTTGTCGGCGCACAGCACCTCGTTCGCCGCGCCGCGCACCAGCAAAAAATACAGTCCCGGCGCGTATGGCGCCAGATCGGTCTTGCCGTTCGATACGGTTTGCCGACCCAGTGCATCCCACAGTTCGACGTGGGCATTTTCCTGAATTTCTTTTGCAAATCGAATTGGCAGCCCTGCGGCTACTGGGTTCGGCGATACGCGGCAAGGCGGCGTTGGACTTCCTCCTGCCTCCGTTGCCGGCAAAAATACCGGTGGCAACCATTGTGCCACGCCGAAGCGGTACAGCCTTGGCGGCACGGTGATCGTCTGGCCGAGGATGCTTACGGTCAGTTCCTCGTTGGAGATATACCCGCTGCCGCTGTCGCGAAAACATATTCCCTCCACTTGGCCGGAAAACGGCGCCAGTCCCAGCCCGATGCGGCGCTTGTTTCCGTTGAAAAACAGCCCGTTGGCGTGGTCGAACAGCAGCCAAGCGAACAGTGCGCCGTTGTCGGTGCGGTACCCGAGCAGCAACACCACGCCGGGGCCGGAAATGTCGGCGCCCGTGATGAGGCCGTCGGCGGGCAGGGTTTCGCGTTTGCGGGCGAGGTGGACGCCGGCCGTAGCGGGCAGGCTGTAATGCACCGTTTGCAGGCCGATCCAGTCTTTGGTGAACAGGTGCAGCGAATCGTTGCGCCAGAGCATGGCCTCGCAGTCGAAACGGGTATTGTTGGCGCCTTGCGGCGAAAAATCCGATTGGTCTTCGTAGGCAAATTCAATCGCCTCCACCGCCGATGCGGGCACGGTCACGTCGTTTCCGGCGGGAATGGCGGCGAGCGGGAACTTATAAATTTTCAGGTCGGTGCGGTTGCCGTTCGTATTGTTCCCGAAGTCGCCGATGTAGAAATACGTGCCGTCGAACGCCAGGTCTTCCCAGTCCACGTTGGTGGTCCCGCCGATGCGCACCGTTTGCACGATGGCGAATGAAATGGAATCAATCTGGTACAGTGCGGCCTCGTTGCCGCCGTCGTTGTGCGTCCAAAGCCTGCCGCCGGCAAAAATAAGCCCGGAGGTTTCCTTGACCGTATCGGAAAGTCCGGTCGCCTGCGAGAGGGTGTAGTTGGTGGCCGGGTACAGGCAACTGCCGTCGTTCACCGTAGCGGCGGGGTCGAAGTTGGTGGCTTGCGGGTCGGGGCAGCCGGGTTGGGCGATGGCGGCGGAGGCAAAGAGCAGGAGCAGAAGGAGGAGCGGGTGTTTGAGCATTGGCAGGGTGATTTGACTGCCTGCAAAGGAACGGAAAGTCTTGTCTTGAGTTCGCAATTGTAAATCCTGAAAAGGCATTGGCCCGTAATTTTTTTTGTGCGGTTATTGCCGGTTTTTCATACCTAATGCCTTTTTTTGTTCCGCCAATTACCATGTTGCACCAAACCTCGTTCGAAACATGAAAAGAATCCTGCTCATTGGCGCCACCGGGCTATTGGGAAACAACATCCTCCGAAGACTGGACGGCGATGGCCGGTTTTCCCTTCGGGCCTTGATCAGGGACGTCTCCGCCAACCACCAACTCATACCGGAAAGCATCGAAACAGTAACCGGCGATCTGACGCAGCCACAAAGTTTGGAAAAGGCTATGGAGGGCTGCGATGTCATCATCGCCACCGCCAATGCCGTAGCGCCGAGGAAACAAAGCGACACGTTTCGGAACGTTGATATTCAAGGCTATCGGGACTTGATTGACTTGGCCGCGAAGCACAAGTGCGCGCAATTCATCTATGTCTCCATAATCCCCTTTACCGGGGCGTATGCCAAGTACACGACTTGGTCGCCCTTGGCGCATGCGAAGGCCCAAACGGAGGATTACCTGAAAAAGAGCGAGGTGCCGTACACCATTTTTCAACCGGATGCTTTTATGGATGTCTATTTTGCTTTCATGGGTTCTTCGGCTGTGGTGCAAAACACGCCCGCTCATCTGGCAAACCGTCCCTGGAAATTCTTGCAACAGTTCTACAACGGCATCAAGGATGACGTGGCCAACGGCAAAATCGGGATCATCGGCGACGGCCTCGCCAAACACGCCTATATCGCTGTGGACAATGTGGCGGAATTTGTCGTAAAGGCCGTTGACAATCCCGCGATGATGAACAAGACCGTGCAACTCGGCGGCCCGGAAGCCTTGACCGCCATTGAGGTGAAGCAACGCTTCGAAAACGTGCTGGGCAGCCCTCTGAAGATCAAACGGACACCGGCCTTCCTGATGAAAGCGCTCGGCAATATCGCCGGCCTGTTCAGCCCCGCCGCCGCCAATATTTTCAAACTCAACTATCTGGCGGCTACGATCAGCAACATGCCGGACTGCCGCGAACTGGCAGAGCAGTTGTCCATCAAATTGGTGTCGGCGGAGGAGTATTTGCGGGCAAAATTTGCGTGATTGGTGGGAATGTCTGGGGTGACCTCCATTGGCCGCATACGCATGAACCAAGAGTGTCGCCAGCGACAGGTATGGATTTTTATAACTTAGGCACATTCCGGTCAAGTTCCATTTGGAATTTGATGGGGTGACAAAACGCATGAAAGACTCTGACCAAATTGAATCGGCCATTCTTGCTTTGGAAAGCCAGCGGGCCTTGTTGGGCGATGCCGCCACAGATGCCGCTATAGCTGCCCTTCGGGCACAGTTGGAACTACCGCGCCCGTCGATGGGCGACCAGCAGCGACTGGCCGGCGAACGGAAATTGGTCACCGTGATGTTCGCCGATATATCCGGCTTTACTTCCTTGTCCGAAAAAAACGACCCGGAAACCCTACGTGCTCTGATGAACGCATGTTTCGACCGAATGGTACCGGTCATACAGGAGTATGGCGGTACGGTGGACAAATTTATCGGCGACGAGATCATGGCGCTTTTTGGCGCTCCGAAAGCCCACGAACGGCACGCCGAAATGGCTTGCAACGCCGCGCTCGACCTGTTTGATGCGCTACGGGACTTTAATTTCGGCCACAACACTACGTTGGAGCTGCACATAGGCATCAATACCGGTTTGGTCATTGCCGGCGGCATTGGGTCGGAGGGCCGGCATGAATATTCCGTTATGGGCGATGCTGTAAATATCGCGGCCCGCCTGAAAGACGCTGCTCAAAAAGGGGAAATCTACGTCGGGGCTGAAGTTGCCAGACTGACCGGAAGTGCCTTTCTTTTCAACGCCTTGCCACCGCTACGGCTCAAAGGGAAGAACGATCCGGTTATTGCACTCCGGCTGCAGGGTAGAAGAACTGATGCCGGACAAAGAGAACAGACCCTGCACACGGAGCTTATCGGCCGCGAAAAAGAACTCGGGCTGCTCGGCAAGCTACTGGGCAGACTGCAAACTGGTGAAGGCTTCCTCATCGGTATTTATGGCGAAGCTGGCATCGGAAAAAGCAGGTTGGTAACGGAAATACGGCGGCAAACGGGAGACATCTGCTCTTGGGTGGAAGGGCGCTCGCTTCCCTATACCCGGCAAAAAGCCTTCCAGCCGGCTTCGGAGATCGTGCTTCGGCTGCTGAACATCCCATCTGCGATGGGCGTTGACCAAGGCCTGATTAAATCCCTGTTGCGACGCGAACTCGAACTCGTTCTACCCGGCGAAGCCGATTCGATGTTGCCATTTCTGTACCGCATGATGCACCTGCCACTCAACGAGGAGGAAGAACGTGCCGTCCGTTACCTGACCGCCGGAGCGATGCGGGAAAAAATATTTTCAACGTTTACCTCGTACATCAACGCCCGGGCACAGATTAAACCGCTTGTAGTGGTGTGGGAAGACCTGCACTGGGCCGATCCTTCCAGCCTAACCTTGATAGACCATACCATTAGCGCTTGCGCCGGACATCCAGTTGGGATTATCATTCTATTCAGGAAAGAAAAGGAAGAAAAAATATGGCAGCTGCACGAACATATCCGGGAAAAATACGCCGACTGCTACCACGAAATGCACCTCGACCCACTCGATGCCGGTGGGAGCGCCACCCTTATCCGACGCTTGTTTTTTGTGGACAACCTCTCTCCCGACGTTGAGAGAATCATCTTGGAAAAAGCGGAAGGCAACCCCTTTTTCACCGAAGAACTCTTGCGTTCCCTGCTGGACAACGGCATGCTTTACCTCGAAGGTCGAGTGATCAAAGCAGCCGAAAACCTCGATTCACTGACCATACCCGGCACCTTGCAGGGTGTCATCGCCTCGCGCATAGACCGGCTGACAGAGGCCGACAAGCATACCTTGCAGACAGCCTCCATCTTGGGTAGGATATTTCGCCAGGTGGTGTTGGCTGCCTTGATCGCAGAAGTAAAAAAAGACGCTTCCCTGCCCCTTTCACTGCAACGCCTTGTCGAACTGGAACTACTCCGCCAGCGGGACCAGGAGGATGCCGCTTCGTTAGGATACATCTTCAAACACGCCGTTACACACGACGTGGCCTACAACAGCCTTTTGCTGGCAGACCGCAAAATGCTCCACCGCTTGGCTGGGCAAACCATAGAAAAACTGGCCGGATACGACAAAGACACCTATGCCGAATCGCTTGCTTACCACTACGAACTGGCCGGAGAACCTGATAAAGCAGTCGAATTCCTGCAAATTGCGGCCAACCGGGCCAAATATGTGCACTCCAACGAAGAAGCCGTCGAACTTTATCGCCGCGCCATAGTACAAGCGGAGGATTCGCTGAAAAACAACCCTTCCGAATCCAAACGCATCCTACTCTCCGGCTTGCTGGAAAACCAGGCCGACATCCTGAAACTCACGGGTTTCAACGAACAGGCACGCGCCGCTTACACCAAAGCAATGGAGTGCCGGGAACAAAACGACCTCATTGCCCGGGCGCGTCTGGAGCGAAAATCCGGAATGAGCTACCACGGAATCCTCCAATACGATCAGGCACACGCGCACTTTCATGCAGCAGAGTCCATACTCGATAAATGGCCCGCAGAAAAAACCACCGAATGGTGGCATGAGTGGATCGAACTGGTCAACACTTGGATATTCGCATATTACTGGGGCAGCAAAACGGCAGAGATGCAGGAACTCTCCCGAAAGATCGAGCCGCACATCGGCATATATGGTTCGCCAATTCAACAAACCCACTACTACCTCAATCTCGCCGCGCTCAATTTCCGCCTCGAAAACTACCTCTTTAGCGACAAAACCGTTGATCTGGCTCAAAAAGCAGTGGACATCTGCCGCGATACGCAAAACCTGCAAATGCTCGCTGTGGCGCACTTTTTCCTCGGTTTTGCCCTCCTGTGGTGCAACAAAATAGAAGAGTCCGCCTCAATACTGGAGCAAGCTCTTGCCTTTGCCAACAGGGCAGGCGACCTCACCTACAAATCAAGAACCACCACATACCTCGCCACGGCCTACCGCCGCCTTGACAATTTGGAAAAGACGGCCGAAGTCTGTAATCAATGCCTCGACTGGTCGCGGCAGGCCGGCATGCCGGAGTACATCGGCACCACGTATGCCAACCTTGCCTGGTTGGCCTGGAGAAAAGGGGAAAGCAGCCAAGTGGAGGCTTTTGCACACCAGGCCTTGGAACATTGGAAAAAAGTAGAAACGCCATCTGGGATTTTTTTGATTTTTGTCTGGATGGTCGCGTTCCCGCTCTCCGATTTGTACCATCGGCAGGGAAATCTGTCGAAATGCCTGGAAGTACTGGAGCAGTTGTTGGACCGAAATGCCAAAACATTGGAGCCGGATTTGGAAGAACAGATCAAATATCTCATTGCTGGGGCTAAAACCGCCGATGCCGATTCCTTAAGCGGGGAAATTGCGAATACACTTGAAATGGCGAAAGCCTACCGGTATTTGTAGGGCACGGGAATTGTAAGGAGCTCACGGCACTGAATAATATTACTCTACCAGCACAAATCCTGCCCATTGGTACGGGTTGACGAATCGCACCCGCATTTCATGTTGGGTAGTTTGGAACGCCTCCAGTATGGTCTGTTTGCTTTCCATCCAATGCCGGTAAAAAGTGGTCATAAAAATGGAGGTCTCTTGGTCGGGCACCTGCCAGAGGGACATGACAAGGTACTTAGCCCCGGCGATCTTGAAAGCTCGTCGCAGGCCGTACACGCCTTCGTTGCCCTGAATATCGCCCAAACCGGTTTCGCATGCGGACAGTACGACTAATTCAGTGTTCAACAGGTTCATTTGGCTGATCTCATAGGCTGTTAGGATACCGTCGTCCTTGCCTTCGCTGATCGGCTTGCTTGTTTTCCAGGCATGGTTGCCGCCGGCGAGAATGAGGCCGGAGCGGATCATGGGATGGTCGCTGAATTTTATTACGGGTTCGTCTTCGTCCCAGCGCTCCAGTTCTGAGACTCTCATGCCGTCTGGATCGGGAAAAAAGAAGCCGTGTGTGGCAAGATGAACGATGCGTGGGGAAGATTTGTCTGGCGTACTCAAACGTTTGAATGCTTCTTCTGAAGCTTCATAGGCTAAATGGGTTTGTGTGCAGAAGCCATGTTTTCGCAAAAGATTTCCGATAGTGTTTACTTCTTTTTTTGTGTGTGGCAAATAATCCCAGGAACCTGACCGGGGCTTGGCGTCCATTTCAGCAAAGTCCAATCCGTCGCAAGAAGAATACGAGATAAAGCCGGGATCTTCAGCAATGGCGGAACTCTCGACCGTGTATTGCACCCCGCCGAATAGCGCGGCAACATCAACATCAGTCCGCGACTTCTCCGCTACGGTCAGGTATCGCGTACTACTCAGTTCGACAAGGTTGTACCGGTCGGCCAGAATGGAATCGGGCCCAATGGGTATGGCCGTCAGGTTGATTCGGTGCAGCAAGCCGGCAGCAGTGAAATAGACGGTTTGTACCCCCGATAGTTCATTTTCCAAGGGCCTCCAGATCAAGTCGTACAACGTTTCCGGTCTTCGATCAACAGGGGTTGCTCCACGTTGGGCTACTACATAGAGTTGATTTATGTAATCGGCTTTACAGGCGCCACAGATGTGGAGCAATTTATCCAATTGCTTTTCTTCCAGCAACGTAACCCAATGCGGCGCATCTTGGCCGGGGCGTACCACTAAAGCGGAATACATCACGCTGTCCGATTTTTGAGCATTCGAAAATCGGTAGCGAATGAACTCGATAGCGGCTTCACCCGCCTTTAGCTGGTCGCGCACCTGATCCCAGCGGGGCCGGATGCGGGATTCGGCAAAACCGTTAAAGCTGCAGGTCAGGATTTTTTCATACGCTTCGGCTTCATCTTCGGCTACCATGTTGCGCTCCGCTATGGGTTTGGCGTATTCTTGGGCAATGCGTCGGCGGGCATCCTGCCAGTGGAAAAAAGTGGCCCGAGTCATGCTGTCGGTTGCAGTAACGGCATTGGTTAAACGACGGCTGTTCTCCATTAGGTACCCGCTGAAAAAAAGAGCATTATCGTATGCCATGCGTACCAAATCTGTATCTCCACAGGTCTGGGTAAAAGAATAAAATGCGTTTAGTGGAGTGTCAAAAGTCCGAAGGAAGGCCAGCTGCTGGCTTTCGGTAGAGTAGGTTGCGGATTGGTCTATTTGCCGTTTGGAGAGATCCATCCATTCTAAAAACAAGGGTTTGGCGCGCTGGTATTCAACCTTTTCCCAAAAAAGGACTGCCAATAGGTAAACACTCTTATGGTAATCCTGATGCGTTTTGCCCAACACGATTTCCTGGATGTTCTTTGCTTCGTTCATGAATTGTTCAGCCCGGACAAAATCACCGTTACTGCGGTACAAGTTGGCCAGTTGCAGCAGGTTCCAGGCATAGTCCGGATGTTTTTTGCCTAGTGCTTGGGTCAGGATGTTTTTTGCTTCTAAATAAAGCGCTTCAGCCTGCACGAAATCACCTTCTTGGTGGTAAAGCGCGGCTAAATTGTGCAGACTCATTGCATAAACAGGGCTTTTCATGCCCACCATTTTTGCACGAATGTCCTTAGCCTCTATGGACAGCAGTCTGGACCGGGTGTAATCGCCGGTGTTTTTGTACAGAAGTGCCAGTTTGTGCAGGCTCTGCGCATAGTCCGGGTGCATTTTTCCTAGTGTTTTCGCTCGGATATCTTTGGCAATCCAGTACATCCGTTCGGCACGGGCATAATCGCCTTTTCGGTCGTATAGCCCAGCCAGATTGTGCAAACTTCCGGCATAGTCCGGGTGCTCTTTACCCAAGGCTTTCTCACGGATTTTTAATGCCTCTAGGAACAACCGTTCGGCATTGGCATACTGCCCAGTTTTCTTGTAAATATCGGCTAGGTTACTCAAACTCTGGGCGTAATCGGCGTGTTCTTTGCCGAGTACACATGCCCGTATGTTTCGCGCTTCTATGCAAAGCTGCTCGGCTCGGGCGTAATCACCTTTTTTCTTGTAGAGTGCAGCCAAGCTGTTTAAGCTCGCTGCATAGGCAGGGTGCAGTTTGCCCCTGATTTTGTCCTGAATGTCTCTGGCCTTGATGAGCAACGGTTCGGCCCGGGTATAACTACCTTCATCATTGTACAGCATTCCTAGTGTATGAAGGCAAGCGGCATAGTCAGGGTGTTCTTTGCCCAACGTCATAATGACGATATCTTTGGCTGTCACGCAAAGCAGCTCGGCCTGATTGTAGTCACCTTTTTCTATTTGCAGGAGAGCAAGATGGAGCAGACAGCGGGCGTAGTCCGGGTGTTTTTTTCCCAGAGTTTTGGCAAAAACTTTTTTAGCCTCCAAGTAATGCGTTTCGGCCAGGTAATATTCCCCTTTTTCCCGGTAAACATTGGCCAACTCAAGTAGGCTCCGGGCGTAGTCGGGGTGTTTTTTACCCAAGGCGTTCTCCCGAATGAGCTTGGATTGGAGGTGCCACCGCTCCGCTTCAGAACAGTCGCCGCTAACTAAATTCATCCTCCCATAGCTAAAACAACAGCTCCCATAGTCCGGCGATTTCGCTCCCAGTTGTTCAAGGGCGATCTGCCTGGCAGCTGCATTGATCTCCAAGGCTTTGTCAAACTGGCATTGATCAACAAGATTGTGCGCTATGTAAAGGAGGCTATCCACCAGTACGGCTGCAGGGCGAGAGTAAGGTATTTGCGCTTCGGCGCACAAGGGAATGAACCCAAAAGCAAGAAAAAAAATATTTGTTTTCATTTTGTGTAAAGCCAGGTTGGTCGCGCACACTGCTTTGTATCGGATGTCGCCATAAAATTGCCGACTCCGTCAAGGAAGTCTTTAGCCCTCTTGTTCCAAACTTTTGCCTATTTGTCGCATGGCGCGAAAAGGCGGGCGGGAGGTTACTCCTCCACGTTCACTTGTTCCTTGGCCAGGCCGAGTTGTTGCAGAAACTCCATCTGGTCGGCGATGGCCCAAAAACTTACGATTTTGTTGTTTTCGACCCGGTATCCCAGCGCGAACGGCGTGTCAACCGGCCGGTTGGTTGGCGGAATTACGCCTCCTTCGCCCGTATGCTGCCCGGTCAGGTGTGCCCGGACAAATATCCGGTCGCCTTCGGCCACCAGTTCGTCAACATGCAAGGAGTACTCCGGGAAGATGCTCTCGAAGAAAAGGATATGGCCGATGAGTTTTTCATCCGCTATGTACCGGCAGAGCAGTTCCTTGGTTTTCTTTTTGCCGGATATTGCAGCAAGGTAGCTGAGGTAAAACTGCTTGGTTGCTTCTGACAGATTCATTTCAGCGCTTTTTTGAAGATGTCCTGTTTGCGAAAGGCTGCGCCGGTAGTCGGAAGGGTTGACGCCGAATTGTTGTTGAAAAGCGCGCGTAAAATGACTCTGGCTCACGAATCCCGTGCGGAAGGCGGCCTCTCCGATCGGCATGTCCGTTTGCTCCAGCAGTTCTTTCGCTTTTTGAAGTCGCACGAATTTGAGGTATTGCCCGGGCGATTGCCGGATGAGCGGTTTCAGGCGGCGGTAAAGTTGCGAACGGCTCAGCAACATATCCCGGCTGAGCGCAAACATGTCGAACCGCTCGTCGTCAAGCCGACTCTGGATAATGGAATTCACCTGGCTTAGAAATTTGTCGGTAGCATCGCTTGTCAAAGGCTTCGTTCTTTCGCTGTTTTCAGGTGATGAAAAATGCGCGCGAAGTCGTTTTTTCAACTTGTCGTGGAAAGCGGGAGCAGTAGCGGCTTTTTCTTCGGCTGATTCGTGTAATGGCATAGCGGGAGTTCCAATTTTGTCGGCGCAGGCAAAATTAAAAAACAGGCAAACATGGTTGCGGTTTATTTAGCATTGGAAATCATGTACGCGCTTGAGGGGCTATTGATCCCGCCCATCAAAACCCCCATTTCAGCCGGAAAAACAGCGCGTTGCCCCGGTTTTGGAACACGTCGCCCTCCGGCGAAAAAAATGCCTGTGCGACGAGATTGGCTTCCCAGTTGTCGCTGACCGAATACGTCAACACCGGAAAAATGATGAGCGCATTGGCGCCCGGACTGTAAATCATGCTCAGGTTGGCGGTAAACAGCGGCGTGACCTGCTTGCCGCCCTGCACCAAAACGGTGTACCGGAACGGCATCAGCCGTTTGGCCGAGAGGGGCTGCGTGGCCAGGAGCGCCAGCGCATCGCTGTTGTTGCTCCCGGCGGAGGTGTACAAAAACGACCCGCCGATGTACCAGCCGCCCTCGAAACTGTAGTCGCCGCCCAGGGTGAGCGAGAGCGCGCCGGTGCTGTCGCCGGTTGTCTTGCGGGGCTGGAACCAGGTGGCCTCGCCCTTGAATCCGGCCTCGCCGATACTGCCCGCCCAACCGGCGCCCAGCGCCAGGTCGTTTTTGTACCAACTGCCCAGTACCTGAAAATCGTAGCCCCAGTGGTTGAACCGGTACAGCAGCGCAGCAATGGTGGAACCCGCGTCGCGGCCCCGGCTCACAGCCAGATCAAAACCCGCCATGCCGCCGGTGGCGTAGCGTACCCGCAGGGCGTCGCTGCCGGGGCGTTCCTCGTAGTCGAAATCAAAAAAGTTGTAGGCGTTGAACAGATCGTTGGGGTTCCAGGCGGTGCTGATGCCCCAGTTCACGCGTTGCCGGCCGAGGGTGATGTCCCAATTGCCTGTTTGCCAGTTCAGGGAAAGCCGGTCGGCGATGGTATGCAGCACTAGAGCCGGTTCGTCGGCCACTACCCAGGAAAGATTCAGCAGGCCGTTTTCGTAGTCCACCTGTTTGGAAAAACCGGGTGTCCAGCGCACCTGCTCGCCCCAGAACAGGCGGGTACGCAACTCGGCGCGGGCTGAGAAGTTTTCTGAAAAATCGTAACGGAAATTCAGGCGGTTGTGCAAAAAATTGCCCGTCAGCAAGGAGCCTCTTTCCGGGGTAAACGCAGCGGTTTGCAAGTCTTTCAGATAGCCGCGGAACTGAAAACGCGCGGGCTGCTCTTCCGGCAGGGAATCCGACTGAGCGTTTGTTTCCAAGGCAACACACCCGAAAACCAAAACAAAAGCCCATGTCCAAAAACCTTTCATAATCCATGATTTTAAACCTTGCAACCCGCCTACGCCAAGGCTATGGCGGGTAAACCCGAAACCCCGAACCCCGAAACCCCAAACCCTCAAACCCCGGTCTCCACCCGCGCCGTGTCCGACGCGATACTGCCGTCCACCAGCGTGATCACACGGCGGGCGCGTTCGATCACGCGGGCGTCGTGGGTGGAAAAGATGAACGTCATGCCCTCGTCGCGGTTGAGTTGGGCCATCATGTCGAGCAGGTTGGCAGCGGAGTGGGAGTCGAGGTTGGCGGTAGGTTCGTCGGCCAGGATGAACTGCGGTTTGGAGGCCAGCGCGCGGGCCACGGCCACCCGCTGTTGTTGGCCACCGGAGAGCTGTGCCGGGCGCACGTCCATCTTGTCGCTCAGGCCGACCGCCGCCATCAGTTCGCGCACGCGCCGTTCGCGCCCGGCTTTCGACACGCCCTGCAGGAGCATAATGAACTCCACGTTTTCGCGGGCGGTCAGCACCGGCACGAGGTTGTACGACTGAAACACGAAACCGATATGGTGCAAACGAAACCGGATCAGCGCATTGGCCGACAGGTGCGTGATGTCCGTCCCGTTGATGACCACGCTGCCCTGCGTGGGGGCGTCGAGGCCACCGATGATGTTGAGCAGGGTTGTTTTGCCCGACCCCGACGGCCCCACCAGTGCCGTGAACTCGCCCCGCTCGAAATGCAGGTGTACGTTGTTCACAGCATGTACAGGAATGGTGTCCGGGTTGTACACCTTGCTGACGTTGTGAATATCAATGACTGTTTTTTTCATGTTTTTCAGCGCCTTATCGCCTCCGCAGGCTTCATGCGCAAGGCTTTCCAAGCCGGAAAAACCGATGCGAGCAATGCGGTGAGGCACACGATGACCAATATTTGCCATACTTTTTCTTCCGGCAGATCAGGGTAAATGACGGCGCCGTAGCCGAAGCCTTTCATTACATTTTCCGCAACGGCGGTCAGATCAATGCCGGTTTTCGACAGCCAGGCGTTCACCAGTAGCGCCAGTGCGATGCCTATGGGGCTGCCCACCAGCGTCAGAAAGGCTGTTTCCAGCACCACCATGCCGAACAGCCGCCCTTTCGTCATGCCCACGGCCATCAACATCCCGATCTCGTGCGTGCGCTCCAGCACCGCCATGAGCATGGTGTTGATGATGCCGAATGCCAGGGCCAGCAGGATGATTCCGATGATGATGAACGAGGAGAGGTCGAGGGACGACATCACCAGCGCCGTTTCGGGCGACACCGATTGCCAGTCTTCCACCAATAATTCGGGAAGTTTGCTGCGCAAAAACGCGAAGGCTTCCGGTACCTGTGCGTCGTCGTGCAGCAACACGGCGGCTTCTGTTGCCTGTTCCGGCAAGCCGAGCAGGTCGCCGAACTCGTCGCGCCGCACATACACATTGCGCTCGTCGAGCGGCGCATTGGCGGTTTCGTAAATGCCCGCGATGCGAAACGCCCCCGACGTGATGTGCTGCTCCCGATCCTGAAACGTGAGCACGACTTTGGCTCCGGGCGCGAGTTTCATCTTGTCGGCCAATTTTTTTCCAACCAGAATCTGGTGCCGCCGCCCGGCCTCGAAGTAGGCGCCGTTCACGACAAACCGGTGCAGCCCCCGGGTGTCGGATTCTGCTGCCGGGTCAACGCCGTTGATCTGCACGCCGTTGCTGCCGGCGGCATTGGCCAACATGCCCATTGCCGTTAGGCGCTGCGAAAAGGCCCGCAGGCCGGGCACCTGGCGCAACACGGCAGCCAGGCTGTCCCGGTCAAAATGGAACGCCACGTCGTGGTCGTCCTGAAACAAAGGATGGTGTACCTGCAGGTGTGATACCTCCTGCTCGATGGCAATACGCAACCGCTCGTTGCCCATGCCGTAGTACAGCGACACGATGAACGCGCCCGCCCATATCCCCAGCGCCACCGAGGCGATGATGACCAGGCTGCGCGTGCGGTGCCGCCATAAATTCCGCCAGGCAAGGATGAGTAACATTTACGATTTACGATTTACGATCAGGAACGCATGGCTTCAACGGGGTTGATGGACAGAACTTTAAATACCGGATAAAACGAAAGCAACACGCCGACGATAAAGACGGCCACTGCCTGATTGACAAAAATGGACGGGCTGAGCGCAGCCGGGAAAATGGCTTCAAAACCGAAACGCTCGTACACCTCGGCTGTTTCGCCGCTGAAACGGATCGGGTGCTCCTTCAGCCACCAGACCAACGGAATACTGACGGCGATACCGACGAGGCATCCGGTGATGGTGATGAAAATCGTCTCGAACAATACGACCCGGGCGAGTTGTATTTTCTTCATGCCTAAGGCCACCAGCATTCCAAACTCGCGTTGGCGTTCGGCCAGCATCATGAGCAGTGTGGCAAAAATGCCGAAGGCGATCAGCAGGTACAGCACCGCCATGATGATGGCGCTGCTGGCCGTGTCGGTCTGGATGTGCTCGTGGATATCGGGCATGATCTCCTGCCAGGTGAGCGTCTCGAAGTCGGCGGGGAGGGCGCGGCGCAGCCCGGTAGCCACGGATTCTGTTTCAGCAGGTTTTCGGGGCGACACAACCAGCGTAGTGACCAGATCGGGCGCATCAAGCCAGAGCTGTGCCGTGGCCAGCGCCAGGAACACGACCTGGTCGTTGAGCGCAGGCGAACCAAAGCGCAGCAGGCCGTCCACTGCGTATTTGCCGGCAGCCGTGGAGCCGTAGTAGCCCTGCCCGAGCAGCACCAACGTGTCGCCCGGCCCAACCCGCAGACGTTTCGCAAGTCCCTCGGCAAGCAGTACGCCCGTCGAACGTTCGTGCAGAAACGCCCCTGCGATCAATTTGCTTTTCAGGTGCGTGACCCGGTCTTCGCCATCTGGCTCAATGCCGGCGACCATGCACCCGCGCGTCTTTTCGCCTGTGGATACCAGCGCAAACGCTTCCAGCCGGGGTGTTGCGTGGACAACGCCGGGCGCCGACAACACCGCCTGCCGCACGGAATCCGTCAGGGAAAAACTGTTCTCGAGCGTTTGCTCCGACTGGTACCCGGCCCGGTGCACCTGCACATAACCGCTGTAAAAACTCACCACATTGGCGACCAGGTGGTCGAACACGCCTTTTTGCAAACTGCTCAGCGCTACTGCCAACACCACGGCGCACCATACGGATGCCATGGTAATGAACGAGCGGCTACGGTTGCGCCACAAATTGCGCCAGGCGAGCAGGGTTAACATAGGACGTTATTTGACTTTGGTCATGTTTTCGGTGGTGAAAAAAACGTCGGCCAGCGGCTTATCGAACTCAAGCAGTTTGTACACAATCTCGGTTTTGTGCCCCTTTTTCCCGGCAGGCGTCATTTCGATGCGGGCGGGCAACAGTTTGCCGCCGAGTATTTTCAGGTCGGAGCCGATCATCGTCTGGGTCAGCTCCCCGTACTCGTCGTAGAATTCAACGCGGAGTTGGAGGTAGTCCTTTTTGTCAATCCAGTTCAGAATTTTCCCCCACACCACGGCAGCCTCGGGCTTCGGGGTCAGTTCGATCTTGTGGCAATCGCGGCCGTCCACGACTTCCGAGCCGATCATTTTGTGGGTGTAGTCCTCGACAATCGAGGATTCTTTCACGAGGTCGTCGTTGGTGAAATCCGTGCCCATCCACGACTGCGACATCATGGACGGCGGCAGTTTGATGGTACGTTCCAAGGTGGGCAGCCAGTTCCACACTTCTTTTTTTCGTTTCAAAAAAGCGGTGCCCTTGTCCTTGGCGGGGGCTTTCACCAAAATAAGCGCCAGATCGGCGCCCTTCGTCCAGGCCTTGATCTCCATGGTGCGCGTCCACTTGGGCCGCACGGTGGTGATGGTCATGTCGGCGATGGAGGTTTTGCCGCGCACCCGCTCGTCGGCCTTGCGGACGATGGTGGTGGCATCTTCGGTGGCTTGCGCACCAGCGTAAGCGCCCTGCATGAGGCAGAGCGGCAACAAAAGCAAAACGAGGTCAATCTTCATGGCGATTCCCGGTTTTCAGTTTTTAAATCTCGGTCTCTGAAGTGCGCGGAAACGATGAGCGCGATCAGGGGAAGGGGCAACTGTGGTCAGGTGAGGTTTGGATGCGGATGGAATTTGTTGGGATGGCAGACTATCGGGGACAGCGTTACATTTCCTGCAAATGTAATTCCCAAAAAGGTAGCAGCCTTTTTTTATGCTTCGCAATGCTCGTGAAGGTCTTCGTTTTTAATTTGATTGCCGAACAAGTGCGCCCAGTAGGGAGGGAAACAACGGCAAAGAAGAAATACTTCAACAAAATAAAGGGCGTTTTGCGACAACAGCGCTTACTTTGCTGGTGCTTCTTAATAACTGGGACATGACAACCGTAATAAACGTCCGCCTAAACGACCTGAGCAGTCAATTTGTCAGCGACTTGAAAAAGAAATTCGGCCAGACAACCGAAGTTGAACTCCGGCTTCTGTCCCCAACACCTGCGGATGAGTTGTTTTCAGAGGATGACTTTTGGCAGGTCATTGACAAAATTGACTGGTCAAAAAAGGGGTCGGAAAACAAAATAAAGCCCGCTGTTAAAATGCTGGCCAAAATGCCCGTGGCCAGTATCTACCTTTTTGCAGACAGACTTTCCGAGAAACTTTACAACTTGGACACCAAAGCACACGCCATGGCCTACGCGGCCCGGGAACCTGACAATTTCGTATCGGCGGATGACTTTTTGTACGCCCGCTGCGCTGTAGTAGCAGAAGGGAAAGCATACTACGAACAGGTCTTGCAAGACCCTACCCAAATGCCCGACGACATTGTTTTTGAGCCTTTGCTGTATCTGGCCGACGATGCGTTTGAGTTGAAAATGGGTGTCCCGTTCAACTACACACCGACCTACAACTATGAAACTCAAAGCAATCAAGCCGGCTGGCTGTAGGCGTATACGATATGGCACACAAAAATTCGGACGACAGCGAAGATCCCCATCACTTGTACGAAATCGTTGACAAAGTTGACTACGATACCTTCAAATACGGGATCAGTTGCGGTCCAATCAGCAAAAAAGATGGCATGTCCAAAAGGATGCGCGCACAGTTGCGCTTTGCCAACCTGATAGACAACTGGGCCAGGTTTTTCGCACGGATTCTCCTACACGATATTTCGGGACGACGAGAGGCGAAACGAATTGAGCGGGAACATATCAAGGCTTACAAAGACAAGCACGGCAAAAGGCCGAGAGGAAATTTGACGGATTAAGCGGGGACTTCCCGTAGAAATTGGGGATTTTACCCAGCGGGGCAAATGTAATTCCTAAAAAGGTAGCGGTCTTTTTTCATGCTTCAAGACCCTCACGAGCAGTCGTTTCATTTTGATTGTCGAACAAGTGCGCCCTGGGGGGGCATACCGATGACCTGATGGGCTATGGCAAAATCATTATTTCCGGTTCTCCGTACTTTTTCAGAATTGCATTCAGCAAGTCTAGAGAATAGTACCTTTTCTTTTCGAGGAACATGCTAAACAGCGGACGCAGATCGCTACTTCAGTTTTTGGATGTCGCCCAGTACATCTTCCACGCTTAATGTCGAAATCGAGATGTTGTATTCGGAAAGCACCGTCTCGAATTGCAAACGCGATATGCCGGCGATCTGCGCTGCTTTGCCGATTGTTACTTTTTGCTGCATGTACAACTGAATGGCCAAGGATACTTTTATGCGCTTCTTCAGTTCCTTTTCCGACTCATTAAGTGTCAGCAGAATGTCGGAAGGCAAGTCTATGTTTATGGTTTGTAGCGTCATCCTTGAATGCTTTAGCGTTTCTTGATTGGAAACAGTGCAAAGTTAGGGCTTTTGAAACTGTTTGTGCGCTGCGCATCGGGTCGAAGACCCTCACGAGCCGTCGTTTAATTTTGCTTGCCGAACACTTGCGTCCAGCAGGGGCAGGGCATAATCTGCGATTAAATATCGGCTATAAATCATTGACGACCTTGCTTGTTGCAATGTACAAATCGTGCATAACTGAAATCCAACCATCTTTGATTTGTTTTTTTGACCATTCACTACTTTTTAAAGAGTCTTCTTCAAAATTAATGGGAAATGGATGTTTCCGTAAGTAAAGCATCACTTGGTCAATCTTTACTGCGATACTGTGATCTACTAAGTTTTTTTCATTAACTATTTCGTTAAGAGTAGTGTTGAACTCATTTCGATAAGTTTTGTCGGCTACGAAAGATGGAAGGTCAACCGATTCCACGCCCTTCAAATTATCAGAGTCTTCTTTCTGAATTTCCTCTCCTGTATCCGGATCAATGTAATTTGTTACATAAATAATATGCACCTCCGTATACCTATAGGCAAAGTTTAATATGCGATTCAGTTTGGTAAATTGTTCTTTTAGAAGATCTTTTTGTAATTCAGTCTTGGAATCAACTTTTTTGTTTCGATCATGAAATAATTGGTTTGCAAATGCACCTACTAGACCGCTTATAATCATCAATAAGATGGTAGTGGAAGTTTTTTGATTGTCGCTCATGTCGTATATCAATTTTACGTGAAAAAATTAAGCCACGTATTTTACTTGGGATGGGGCATATAACGATCAAAATTCGCTCGAAAATTGCTATGTTATGATCCACTAAAGTGCCCGGTTAAGTCAAACCCCCTCATTATGCTTTTGACTTGCGAAAGATAATTGACCTCAAGGCACTCGGACAAGTGACATATTGTCTTGTCCTGAAATGACTTTACACAAAACACAAGTGTAAAGTGATGAACAGGATTAAAAAAGTAAAACGTCAAAATCGGTACCCGAACGACTTGAAGCGCAAGATTGCACTGGAGTACTTGTCTGGGCGCTTCAGTTACGCGGTTGCTGCGGAGGAGTATGGATTAAAGGACAAAGATGTGGTCAAAGAATTTGTCAAATGGTACCATCGGAATTACGAAATTGGCCATCAAAACGACGCTGTTACCATGGCAAAACCGAAGTCTACGTCCAGTCCTTCCAAGGAACAGGAACTGCAAAAACGGATTAAAGAACTTGAGTTAAAAGTGGAAGCCCTGGAGACGATGATTGACATCGCCGAAGAACACCTCCACATTGACATTCGAAAAAAGTCTGGTTCCCAACGGTCGAAAAAATGAAGGCATTCTACCACAATACAGGATTAAGCAAGTTGTGTGGGCTGTTGGGAAAAAGTCGGCAAGCCTTCTATGAACACCAGTGGCGCGCCGACATGAGTCATCCCGAATTTTGGGGTGTTATGAAAAAAGAGACCTCCTGCGTACATTTGAGTATTACCACACACTCAAAGCGCAGGAGGTCTTCATGTTTAAACACTTGCTACAAAGAAACGATGCT